>VTLG01016448.1_pt1 | contig 30022 bp, 41 predicted proteins | sample 4694571 | NCBI WGS metagenome assembly VTLG01 (sample SAMN12604809, study PRJNA352737) | marine metagenome | biome: ENVO:00000447; feature: ENVO:00000209|ENVO:00000569|ENVO:01000036; material: ENVO:00002151; isolation source: viral sequences binned using virsorter ...
CAGGATTAACTACGAATGCTGCTGTTTGTGTTTTAGATTTTGGTGGAGTTAAATCTTCATCTGCTGGAACATTTACAATTACATTCCCTGCTGCTGAAGCCACTGCTGCAATTTTAAGAATAGCATAGGATAAATTATGGCTTCCGTCCAAGGATGGGGCCGTCTGACTTGGGGCTCAGGTGCATGGAATGAATATGCTCCTGTAGTAGCTACAGGCAATGGCCTCACGTCAAGTACTACAACCCCCACAGTTGTAACTGATCAGATTATATCTGTTACTGCTGCTGGTTTAACATCTACTGTAGGTGATGCAGTTGGTACAGGTCTTGCTATTGCAGAACCATCTGGTGTGGTTGCAACATGGCAACCTATTGGCACATACATTGTTCAATCGGATTTTATTTTTCCTATTACAGGTACATCAGCAAGTACTGCTGTTGGTACAACAAGTCAAAGTGTTGATATACGAGTTGGATGGAATAGATCTACAAATTTAAATACAGGTGCGGCTGTTGGATGGGGTGATGAGGCATGGGGTGCTATTAGTAATTCTCCTAGCGCTACAGGATCAGGTTTAACTTCAAGCTTAGGAAGTCTTAGTGTTACTACTGATCAAATATTATCTCCAACTGCTAATGGTTTAACAAGTTCTCTTGGTACATATTCAATTACAGGAGATGCTGGAATAACTATTGTAGCAGCTTCAGAACCTGAATTAGATGCAACAACAGGGTCGGTAGACATAAGTATTAGCCCAACGGTTGAACCGGCAGGACAAGTAGGTACTTCTGCTGTAGGAGATGTATTAACATCTATTTTTGTTACAGGAGTTAGTGCTACTGCTAGTGAAGGTGATGTTACTCAAGAAACGACTTATCTGGCTCCAAGTGAAGAAGCTACAGTTTCCGTTGGAACAGTAAATATTGAGGGTTCAGCAGTCTTTACAATTACAGGAGTTTCTGCTACAAGTAGTACTGGAACATTAGGCGGGATCTTTTGGTCTGAAGTCGATGATTCTAACAGTTCTATGAGTTGGACAGAAGTTCACAAGGCTGCATAAAAGTTTTGACAAACTTTATAATAATCAATAAAACTTTATTAGGAGATTAAATGTCAACGTATTCAACAGGGCTAAGAATAGAGCTACAAGTTACAGGTGAAAATTCAGGTACATGGGGAACTATTACCAATAATAACTTTTCTCAAGTATTTGAGTATGCAATTGCTGGTGTTTATGCTGTACCCGCAATTACAACTGGAACATCAACAACTTTAACAAATGCCGATGGTCCTCAAACTCAAGCAGCCAATCAAGCAAGACAAAATACATTATTATTTAGTGGAACTGTATCGACAACTCATACTGTTCAATTTCCAGCTACTGAGAAGACATACGGAATTTACAATAATATTTCAGGCGGTGCAGACATATCTGCAAGGCTAGGAGCTACAGGTAATACACTTACTATTTCTAACGGTAAATACCGTTTAGTAGCAACAGACGGAACAAATTGGTATGATATATTTTCTCTTGCTGGATTAGGTGAAACATGGGTAGAAAAAGACAATTCCGATTCCCCTTACACAGCATCTTCTGGTGATAATATTTTTGTTGATTGCTCGGCAGCAGCAGTTACAATAACGTTGCCATCTGGTCCATCAATAGGGGATCAGGTGAAAATCGTAGACGGCACAGGTAGTGCTGCTACTTATAACATTACAGTTGGTCGTAACTCTCAAAAAATTCAGGGAGCTACATCAGATTTAACAATTAGTACTAACAATGCTGGTGTTTCTCTGGTATTTTACGATGCAACTAATGGGTGGAGGTTGAAATATAACGACTAATGGCTAATTTACAAGATATAACAAATAGAAGTGAAGTAGGTACGATTAAACCTTGGGGTAAATCAACGGCACCTGCTGGGTATGTACTATGTGATGGTGCAGCTATTTCAAGAACAGATTATGTTGATTTATTTACAGTTGTAGGAACTACCTATGGTGCTGGAAATGGATCTACAACTTTTAATGTACCTAACCTTCAAGGTAAAATGCCACAAGGATATGATGGTGGATCATCTTATGATATGGCAGACACAGGTGGAGCTAATACAGTTACGGTTTCAGTAACAAATAACCAAGCTGCCACTAACTCTATTACAAACAATCAGTCAGTCACAGTAACAGGAAGTATTGATAATACTTCACTTACAACGGCTCAATTAGCAAGTCATTTACATCCTGTGCAAATGGTAACAGAATCTCAAGTAGCACCATTTGTAACAGCTCAATTAGGTTCGCCTGGGAACATTTTAACTTCTCCAGCTTCAGCAAGACAAGGTTATAATCCAACAGTTAATACATGGATGAATAATTCTGGCTCGGGAACAGGACATAATCATAGTCATACTTTATCAGGAACTTTAACAGGAACAGTGGCTGTTACAACTGCTTTAACAGGAGCTGTAACGGCAGCAGGAACAAATACATTTTCACCTTATGTGGTGGTTAACTATATTATAAAACATTAGGAGAATTTATGGCAACACAAATTGTAATAGGAAACGGGAGTTATATTTGTTTAGATGACGATTTTCATATTTCATGGGCTGATAAAGGAAAAAATTGGAATGATGCATGGCTTCCTAATACTATTCATGCTGTTATTTATAATGATTTAGTAGGGGATAATGAAATTCAAAATGTAAACCCATCTAATGGTAATATGACAGGTAATACTTCTTTAAGCTCTACAAGTGATACAGTAGGAACCACGACTATTGCTGATTTATTAACATGGGGGGAAACGCGACAACTTCAAATTCAAGAAGCTATATTAGATTATAATGCCGCAGTTGCTGATGATGCTAAAAATGGTACCTCTAATGCTGCAGGAAAATCTTGGCAAGATTACGATCCTAATTTTTCTTAAAAAATACTTGTACGCTATATCTTAATTGTTGGCTAAAAGGAGCAATCATTGTTACTCCATGCCAAAGTTTATTTGAATTAAAAACCATTTTGTTAAATTCCGGTTCTACTACATTTAGTTTATTTGATTCGTCTCTCCAAATAAAAAGACCTCCATCATCAGAATCCCAACTATCATTTAAATATATGGTACTTGCTGCTTCAACATGTGCATCATTGTGAAAAGGAATAAAACTTCCTCTACCCCATATATAAAAAAGTATTCCGCAAATTTTTAAATCTTTGTTTATAACTTTTTTTTCTTTATAAATTTTTAAAAATCTGTTTGTAAATTTTTCAAGGTTTAATATAGATACTTCTTTTCCTTTATTTACAATAGATTCATCCCAAGCCAATTGATTTACTCTCCAAACATAATTGTCTTGATTTTCTTTAACATAATTAATGACATCATTAATTAAGTTTTTATCTAAAAATTTTTTATAAATTTGTATCAATTAATGAATCCAAGTAATTTTTATTTTCGTTAGCAATTTCTGTTGTTAGTTCTTCTTTTAAATGTTCATAAGGACCATTTTTATTTACATAATGTAAGAAAACTTGATGATGCCAACTAGGTTTTGGTTGGGTAAATATAGGTCTCCAGTGTTGTACTTCACATCCTTTATAAATTACCCCATCTCCTATTTTAATAACAATAGGTAAATTTTCAATACATAATGGCCATTTATATTTTTTATCTACATAAGAAAAATTTAAAGTTAAAGACACACTAATTTCACAAGAAGGTCTGTCTTTGTGTTTTACTAACTTAGCACCTTCTAAATAAAGACGACTATAACAATAGATAGGTTTTAAAGATAAAGATGTTTCTTTCTCAATTCGTGGTTTTAAAAAATGTAACAAATGTTTATATATAATATAATCTTTTGAATGAGTGGAATGAGATTGAGGTACTACAACATCAGGAGTAAAAATAGGCTCTGATAAAGAAAAAGAAGTTAAATAATTACGCAGATCTTTATCTATTAAATTTTTAACATATTTATATTGTTCTTTCATCAATGAACCCAAGTAATAACGGCATGTCGATCACCTCCACTTACTGGTAAAACAGCATGAGGATAACAAAAATTACTTGGAAAAATAAGTGCGCTTCCTTTTTTCTTAGGTATTTTATATTCTCCTCCAAAAAATGCAAATTCACCACCTTTGAAATTATCATTAAGTAAAAAAGAAATGCTAATTAATCTAGGTTGTAAATCAAAATGATCCACATGTTCTTTATAAAATCCATTATTTTTACCTATATATAATAAATGATCATAACCTGTATCTTCAATGGTATTTCCAAAAGTAAAACTAGGAATATCTTCATTATATTTTTTAAGAACCTTTGATACAGCTTCATAAACATCCGTAGTAAATTGATCATCTAATTTTTTAGCATAACAGTTTCTATAGTCTTTTTTTATTTCTCCTCCACCTGTAGAAGCTGTAAAAAAATTTAAATCTTTTTGATTAATAATAGCATCACATAGAGAGTCATCTAAAGATTCAGGATATAATTTAATAAAATCTTCTAATTTTTTCATCTGTAATCTTTTTTATACCAAAAATTATTTTTATATTTATCAAACATTTCTGTAAGAACAGTGTGAAGAACTTTTGTATGTCCTGGTTCGCTACGCCATCCTGACCACACCCTCCATGATTCCCGTTTAAAAGGAATAACTTGAATCAGAGGCTCTCCTTTTTTAATTAAAAATTGTTTATCTCTTTTATTTAAAATAAAAGGAAAATGAATTAAACTTTTATAAACATCCGTATCTACCACCCCTGACAACATTTCCCATCTATCTTCCATCCTATTCATTGGATGAACAAATAAACAACTATAACCAGGTGGTGTTAATATTAACCATTGATTAAAAAATTTTCCTGCTTGTTCACCTATTTTATTATGCCATTCTGGAGGTACTTGTTTTTTATCATGATATTCTGGCGTATGATTAGGATCGGAAGGAACGATAGAAAAATCCTTTTCTGTAGGATTAATTAAATAATCTTGATCAAAAGGAATAACATAGCCACTAAACATTGCATCCATGAAAGGAACACAAGTTTTTAGTGTTCCACTTTTCATATCATTTTGATAAAATCTTTCTAATTTTTTATAGGGTTCAGGAATAAATACTTTTGCTGGTTTTGGATTAGGATATATAGTTTCCATGCCTTTCGCATGACAAATAAATTCAATTGTTTTACTTTTTTTCATTTTTTCCTATGGGTGTAGCAATAAAATTGAAAGACATCGACCGTCTAGTCTCTCCTTTAGTCTTTACTTTAAATGGCATTACATAATGAGTATGATTAGCATTAAAAATAAAAAAATCTCCTACCTCAGGTTCTATCCATATTTTTTGATTTTCAAATCCACCAAATCCTAATTGCCCGTCATGAAATTTATGAGGATCTTTTACATCATTAATATATTCAGGAATATTTAAAAAAAGAACAACAGAAAAACCTGTACCGTTGTGATGAGTATGAGGAGGGTTATATTCTCCTTCTTTCATATCATTAATCCATGCACTTATTATATTAAGATTATAAGGGTCTACAATAGAAGTACAATTATGCTGTTGTAATTTTGTAATATGAGCAAACATACACTCAGTAAGAAGAGGATAAATAGTAGATGATTGTAAAATATCAGTTATACTTAATTCTGTTTCCAATCTTCCTGCTAAACGAGATCCATAACTAGAAAGTTTATCTTTTTCTTTATCAAATATCATATTTAAATTTTTTACATGTTCTAAAGAAATAGAATATTGAGATATTATTCTACCATCGACAAATACTTTTTTTAACATTTCATTTCTCCAAAAAATCCAATAGATAATATAATACGAGGTGTTTTAGAAAAAACACGATGTTTTTGCCCATGAGGAATAAATAAATAATCTCCTGGACTAATAGTAAATTCTTGTCTTACACTTCCACCAAGAAAAATTTGATAAGTAGTATTTCCATACAACCCTAATAAATGGACATCTTCTTTATCTACATGAGGAGTACCTAAATTAGATACCAGACTTATAAATAAATCAGAATTGTCATCGGGATGAGAAACATAATTAAATAGTCTTTGAAAAAAAGTGTAATACTCCATAAAAGTATTAATATTATTAAGTCCTCTTATTTGCCAAATACCATATAAATCAAAAATTCTACTTTTACACAACATAGCATAATGCTCATGAGAATCTAAAAGTTTAGAGAGCCAAGTAAAATCTCCTTTTAATTGATGAAAATTTTTTACTAAAGTTGGTTTGCGTGTTTTAATATTTTCTATATGTTTAGGATCTTTAATAATCATTAGTTTCCCTTTTATTGTGCCATAAACATTCATAATTAATAGCCACCGTAATTCTTTCCTTATTGGATTGATTATTAGTCACACTGTGCACCATTGGACCAGGAAATAAAATTATATCTCCTTCATTAATATTAACAGCAAGAACTTCTTTATTTTCATCTTTTTCACTCATCGCATTAAAATTTTTATTATAAAGTAAAAATCTACTTTTACTATCTTTAGGAATAGAAACAAAATATACACAAGCAATAACTCCTTTTCCATGATGATGAGGAATAGCATGATCATTTTTTCTATATAAATTAGCCCATGCTTCAAGAGTCATAATTTTATTAATTTTATATTTTTCTTTTTGTATAACTTCATGGAGAAAAATTTTAATTTCTTCTGTAATATCTCTAATAGGAGGGTATTCATGGTGAGAGCGCCAAGATGTTCTTATGGCTTTAACATTACATTCTCGCTCTGGTTCGGTCGAAAATTGATGGATATCTTTATTTTTTTCTATTGTCATAATATCTTCTACTTGTTTTTTAAAAACTTCATGGTTAGGCATTTTAGCTGACCACATTTTATCTACAAAAAGAGTATGGGATTCAATCATAAATCTTCTGGTTCAAACCACACAATGGCAGAATATCTCCTTAAAGAATCTGAATTCCATAAAAGAGGGCTATGCCAACAGTCTTTGGCATCAAACAAAACAGCTCTATTTTCTAAAAACCCTATATGAGTATTTAATATTAAATTATCTTTTTCTTTTATATAAAACCCAGTTCCACAGTTAATATCTCTTTTTGCTTTAATATAAATAAGAAGATGTTTTTCCCCTTTAAATAGTTCTACATCCGAATGAGGTGTAGGCTCTCGTGTACTTACCATTGTCCAGGCACATGTATTTGCTATTCTTTTTATCCCACACTTAAAATTTTTTCTTAAACATGAATCTATAATGGAAACAAGAGGGTCTTTCGGATCTATCTTAGAAGAATAAAAAACATGATCCGTTGCACCATAATCTTTTTTTTGTACAATATCAAAAGCAGAAAAAGAAAAAGTCTCAATATTTTGATATATTTGATCAAAAGTATCTTGAGGCAAAAAATTATCGCAAATCTGTAGATTTAATCCCATTCTTTTTTCTTTTCTTTTTTTATAACAGAAAATAGTGTATATAGCAAAGAGGAATGAGTCAGAAAGAAAAAACAGTAAAAATTATTGATGATTACTTTGAAATAGATTGGTTAAATTATATAGCTAAATTATTTAAACATGAGTATATATGGGCTCCTTCCAATAATGTCGCACCCAGTACTCCTGGGTATCCTAAAAGTCATGGAGGACAATATTTTTTAGGGTCTCAATTATATAAACGTCAAAATCTTAATTCTATTAAATACGGAGCTAATGGCCCTGAATTTTCGGAACAATTTATTGATCCTTTTAATTGTTTTGTAAAACAACACGAAGAATCTACTTTAAATTTTTTAGATCAAATTCAATTAAATTGTTATTTTAAAGATCTACCTAGTGAAGGCTCTTATCATGCGGATAATTTTGGAGATCCTGAATTAAAAATAATGATTTTATTATTATCTGAGAATGGTATTTATGAGAAAAAATGGGGAGGATCTTTTTATTATAAAGATGAGGAAAATAAAGAAGTAGAAGTTCCTTTTAAACATGGCCGTTTAATTTGTTTTAAAGGAGGAGTAATTCATAAAGCTCATCCTTTTAATATTACAAATGTTCCTCGTTATTCTATTCGTTGGAGCTATCGTTCTTATTAATGTCTACATTATTTATTAAAGATAATTTTTTTTCAACCGAAAGACATAAAACTTTATGTGAGGAAATGTTGCAAATATCTTATAAACCTCCTCCTTCTGAAATGAGAAAAAAATCAAAATCATGTTATTGGCATGAATTTGTATTATCTAATGGCGATCCTACACAAATAGAAATAGGTCAACTTATTCAAAAGTATTTTTATTATGAAGTTCAATCATGGTGGCGTACTATTTATACGATGGTAGGACCAGCTCCAGGACACTCGGCTGATCCTCATACAGATAAAGATGAGGGAAGAATTCATTATCAATGTTTAATTTATATAATGGGAGATGAAAGAATTACCAATGGTACCGGTTTTTTTACTACTAAAAAAATAGGTGATAAGGTGGAAAATACTTTATCTAATCACATTGGTTTTAAACCCAATAGAGCTATATTTTTTGATTCTGATATTAAACATACTCCTTTACATTGGTCTGGAGAATCTAGTTTTCGGTATTCTATTGGTAATTTTTTTAAATAATCCTTTGTCAAGAAAAATATTTAAATTGTTTTCTTGATAAATCTCTCACACATGTTTAAATTAATTCTCACCCAAAATTACAATCACAGGAGAAAAAAATGGAAAATCAAGAAATTTTAAAGGCTATTGCTACCCTTGCAGATAAAGTAGGTAGATATCATGAACGTTTATTAGTAGTGGAAAGAGAAAAAGCAAAATTAGAGCACACATTATCAGAACATTTAAAAGGGTGTAATTGTCATGATTCTTCGAGTGAAAAAGTAATGGTAGAGGGAAGTAGTGCTGATATGGAATGTGAGGCTTGTAGTGCCTAAGTAAGAAATCGTGCTCTCATTTGTATAACGCGTCGAGGTACATCAACATTAATAGGACATACTTTATGCCACACATTGTTTTTTATACATACAATTCTATTAGAATAAGGAATAGAAGCTAAAGGTAAGCCTCTTTCGGTATCAATTAAAGTTTCCCCTCCCCAATCTTTATCCCACTTTTTATGAATATAAAGAGAAAAATTTAAAGAATAATCTCCATCTGTATGCCAATTTATTCCAGCATTTTTATTATATTCATAATACTCCATACTAAATTCAATATTGTCTTTGCGTAAAGGAAAATGAGAACAGTTTAGTACATACTCAAAAAGTTTTTTAAACAAAGGATCTTTTACTGTTTCTTTCTTTTGAGTAGAGAGATGAAAATAATTATATAATTCTAATTCGGATTTTACTCTTTGTAAAAGAGGTTTATTGTCTTTTTCAAATAAAGCCTTATCCCAAGTTTTATTGATAGTTATATTAAGAAATTCTTTTTTTAGTAATTTAATAAAAAATTCTTCTGGTAAAAAATTATCAATAATTAAAGCTTTATTATCTATATTTAAGGGTTTATGCATCACATTCAATATTGAAGCTAATACTTATACGAGGATTTTCCGATAAATTTTTTTCTACATGATGAATGCATGATGAATCAAAAAGAACTAATAAATCATTATGAGGTTTAATACCTAAAGGAGGTCCTTTAATTTTTTCAAAAATCGTATCTACTTGTGTATCATAATTATCTAAAACTAAATTACCAGAATTAGAATAAGTTGAAATATAATAAACCCCAGAAAGGGATCCTGCATGTTTATGAGGCCAGTTGATATCTCCTTTATAATTAATGTTTGCCCACATCCCGTGAATGGTTGCTTTATTTAAATTAAATTCTTTTAAAGAATCATTGCAAATAGATATAATTTTAGTGGTTAATTTTTCAAAAGGACCTGTATGGGGTAAAAAATGTGATTGCCAACCAAACGATTCATTAGAGGCGCGTATACCATTTTTATCTCCTCGGCGTAAAAGTTCTATACTAGATTCTAAAATTCTTAAATATTCTTTTTCAAATCCTAAAAAAGTAGTACCATAAATATTTCTAGGAAATATTTTATTAAATTTCATTGTAATTATTTTTTAGGGGTAGCTCCAATCATATCCTCTAATTTAGGGGCGAAAACCTTAACATCGCGTCGTATATGATCTTTCTGAGTTTCTGTACTAGGGTCATTAATATCTTTTTCAACCTCTTCTTCTGACGAATACTCATAATTAGTTTTAGTATTAGTTATAAGAGTTTCTGATCGACAACTCCATTTAGGAATTTCTCTTCCATCACCTAGTTTTACTGTTCCAAGTTGTTTTGCTTCTTCAATAATTTTAGCCATCTTTCTTGCTCCTTTGTACTTCAATATTAAATGATAACACAATTCTCTCTTCTTGAGAATTATTTTCCTCTACTTCATGAGGAAGCCATGAAGGAAAAAATAAAATATCATTAGGTTTCGGGTTCCATGAAACGCGATGACTTGTATGAATACTTTCTCCAGGTTTCTTAGGAGGAGAAAGAATTTCTGCTTGAGGTCGAGGATCATGAAAAACGAGAGCTCCACTTTGAGGAGGTACTTGTAAATAAAACACACCTGAGAGATAATTATAAGGATGATTGTGAAGACGATTACGGCTTCCTGGACTATTGACCACCGCCCACATGCCTGTCATCGAAGGAATCATTTTATCATCAATAGATAAATGAGTCATTGCTTCTTGAGATAAATTAACAATTTCTGATTTTAATGTGCTAAATTTTTCATCTTCATGAAGATAATCATGACTATGCCATCCTCCTTGCGTGCTTTTTCCTTCAATAGTTTGAGGTTCTTTTCCTTGAAGATTTTTAATATCTTTTACAAGATCTTCATAGCCCGCTAAATTTAAAGAAAAAATAGGAGTAATAAATAAAGAATGAAGGTCGATTACAGATCTCCTTTGGTTATTTCTAAAACTGACACTGTGAGATGAATTTGATTAGCTGCATTTGCTTGAGCATATAATATATCCCCTTCTTCTAATACTAAAGGTTGATCTAATAATTCTACCGTATTATTTGCTGTAATACTTTTTTGATTAAATAAAACAAAAGTAGCAGAAGCACTTGTATCAGTATATTTCACATCAACTAAAGTAGCATTTGCTGAATCACTAGACACTAAAATAGATTTAACTAATGCAGTTGTAGGAAAAGTAGGAGGTGTTCCTGTTACACCAGGAGTTGCCGTAGGAACTGTATAAATAGCATTTAAATTAGTATTGTCAGCATCATAAGAAGAATTTTTAAATGTATCAGCCAAGGAACCAACTCCTTCCTGAAGATTTATCTTCTATATCTTGAGCATAGGTAGTATTAAGACCTAAAATTAATTGTTCAAGTAAACGAATAATTTGATCTATTTGTGATTGTTGATAATCAGGAGTTGCATTAGGTAAACGAGTAATTGTTATTTTAGCCATTATGTTTTCTTATTGTTACGTGCAAAAGTTTTAGCTGCCTCCACAGAACCAAATCCCCATTTTTTCAAAGCTAATGCTTTTCTTGTGGGTTTACCTTTTGCATCTTTCATTGGACCTTTCATTCCAGCAAATCGTGCCGCAAAAGAAACACGTCTTGGATTTTTACCTTTTGATACAGGGGCTTTTAAATTAGCACCTTCAGTTCTTTTAAAATGAGCCCTACCTTTTGCAGTTAAACCACCTGTTTTACTTTTATGTTCTTTTTTCATTATTTACCTTGGCTTCGACGAAGTGCTGCTGCAGTAGGTGCACCTTTGGCGCCTTTCTTACGCATAGGTTTTCCAGCTTTTCTTTTTTGATGTATATTATACCACAATCCTTTTTTAGCCGTTTTTCCTTCTTTAGTTTTATGATATCCTTTTTTCATTATCTTCTCCCATCTGGTCTAAGTTGTAGCTTCATTGAACCTAGTCTCCAATTTGTTTCATCTATAACATCGGTAGCAAAATTTAATTTAACTGATCTTCCTCTCCCTCTTACATTAATTTTCTGCGTTGTGCTACTCACATTTCCTGAAGTAGTCTGAGATGTAGTGGATTGAGGATAATCTTCTAAAGTCATAGTAACTGTAAGTTCTTTTGCTAAACTGGTAAAATCAGGAACAAATTTACTTACCGACATAAATTGATCGCCATCTCCAATTTCAATTGATCCTGTTGTCAGAGAAGCTGTAATAGCAGTCCCGTTAGCTTGGTTATTTCCTTTTTCTTGTTCATATACATAAGAAGCTCCTGCTGTAACTCCAATTGGAGTATTAGATACTCCTGTACTTGTTGTTGCGTTAGCTGTTACACTTGCATCATACTCACTAGAAATTGGATATTCATAGGTATAATTTCCAAGATACGTTGTTCTTCCAAGCGTAGATGTATACCATGTATTTTCTAAATAATTATAAACTACTACTCTATCAATTTGTGTGGCACTAGAAGAAGGATAAAACCACATAATTTCATTAAACTCAGGATTAACACCACAAGCTATATCATTTTTATTTGTAAAACTAATATCGTCATAAACATAATCTTGTACGGAACATGGCATTTTTTTAACAACACCATCATACATATAAAATGCATCATCACCCATCCAAAATGCTTTTCCGTTTACATCAACAGCCGCATGCTGGGCAATTAAACCACAGTTAGCACCTAATTGACGTTGACCAAAAGTAAAAGGTGTTCCAATAAATTGAACACCATGAAGAGATGTGTCAGTCCATACAAGGATTTGTCCTGTTGATCTTACGGCTCCCACGATACGCGAACCGTCAGCAATACGAAGTGAACCTGCCTCATTTTCAGCGGTAGGAGCCCATACAGTTAAACTTTCTCTATCACTCCATCTAAAAAATAAATCATCTTGTGTTGCAGCATTCGTCACTGTAGTAGCTGTACCCCATAAAAATAAATGTCTTGTATCAGCAGAAACTAAGTTAAATCGTGATGCAACCGGTGCTGTTGCCCCAAGGCTCACGGCTCTAGTGCTTGTTCCTCCAGAAGTGTCCCATTGATAAGTTCCACCATTTAAAACAGTAGCAATTAAATCTTCACCAAAATTATCTAAAGACCATTGTCTTGCATAAAGAGTTACACTTGAAGAAGATCGAGGCGTACTCCATGTACTTAATCCCCATGTTAAAACTCCCCATCCATAACCATAAGTTGAAGTAGCATTACCTACACTAATTTGATACTTGGCTGTAACTGACCCCCCACCAGCAGCCGTTGTTCCTGTAGCATTGGAAGGAAAAGTAATGGTGTAACTATTGCTATCAATAATAGTAGTTATTTCAAACTCATTATTAAATTCTAATCCATCTACAGTATTAGTAGCACTTCCATTATCAAATTGCACAAAATCACCAACACTAGCTCCATGACTTGCATCAGTAACCGTGACCCCTGCTCCTCCTGAAGTTGTCTCAAAAGGATTAGTTAGAGAAGCAGTTTCACGGATAGGTGTTATATCAAAAATTGCTCCTTCTGTATAAAGATAAAGTTTTCTATCGGTTCCAAGAGCTAAATACCTTGTACCATCTAAAGAAATCCAAGAATGAGTGTCTCTTACCACCCCAATGAGAGTTTCATTAGGATTAGGTAAATATTCCCATCCTTTCCACCGTTCTGGTTTTCCATAATGAAAACGAACTAATTGAGAATCAACATAACGTCGATCATCTCCAGCAGCATAAGGAGAGTCTTGTTTATCTACCCCAGGTTGAAATTTTAAATCTGTTAATTGCATGGGGTTCTATACTAAATTATTTCTTGTTTTGTGGCAAGAATTGAGTTCCTACATTACCTTTAAACACATAAGTACCGTGGTGATTTAATCCACTTACTACATCCGCATAAACACTTCCTCCAATTTTCTGCCATAATCGGCAAAATGCATAGTCTTCGGATAAATATCTTCTTGTTTCAGGTTCAATCATTGTATCAAAAAAAGAATAATTCCAATCTGAATTATCATGATAATTAAAGTTGGTGTCATGAGGCTGATTTAAATGCTGATCTGATTTAAATTTTAAGTTGGGATAAGATTTAGCCATTTTTTCAAACACTTGCCTTTTTATTAACATAAATCCTGTAGCCCCGTCTAACACTTCTATAAATCCTTGTTTTACTTCAACATGATTAGGATTTTTAACATTAAGATTATATTCTAAAGAAGCTGCATGGAGCTCATTTAAATCAACATCAGGATTATTTATAATTCTTTTTTTTACTTTTCTCCAGTCAATAGCTTTTCTGGGATAAACGCCTGTAACCACTTCTTTATCTAATTCTAACATTCTAAACACCGTTTTTTCACTAAAACCAATATCCGCATCTATAAAAAGCAAATGAGTATAATTACCAGGATCATCCATAAATAATTGAACTAAGGTGTTTCGTGCTCTTGTTATTAAAGATTCATTTCCAATTGTACCAAATTGTAATTCAATGTTATGTTTAGGGGCTTCATTAACAAGGCGTAAACAACTTTTAAAATAATCGGCTGTAAGCATTCCTCCATAACAAGGGGTGCCTATAAAAACTTTTGGATTTATTTTATTTTTTTTCATCATTTTCTCCTTTTGTAACAAGAATTCCTTTTCTCTTATAAAAAATATTTAAAGTATAACGTGGAGAACTATCACCAAATGCTTGTAAATCAGTGTGCCATATTTTATTCCCATTAAAAAATAGGGCTCTATTTTCTACAAAACCTACGTGAGAAGAAAGTTTTCCATCTACAAAAAAACCTGTGCCGTTATTAAATAATGGTTTTCCTTTTACAAATAAAAGAAAATTAGCAATAGATCCTTTTTCTCTATCTACATGGACTTTTGGTTCTCCACTAGAATTATGGCGTAAATGTGCACTAATAGATAACGGTTCTAAAGGAGAATGAGGGAAAAAAAATTCTTGAATTCGTAACAAAAGAGGATCGTCTTTAAATGTATCTAAAGGAAAAGTATGTCTTTTACCATATACTCCTGCTTCATTTTTTACATCTCTAAATTCTATATTAGAAAAAGTTTCTTGAAGAGAGGTTAATGTTTCTTGTCCTAAAAAATTATCAACATACTGCACATAAGCCGTATTTTTATTGTGTATCACTGTAACTTACCACCAAATATTCTATTTTTTTTACCCAGCATCTTGGAATAGCAATTGAACCTCCACCATTTTGATCAGGTTTTTCTAAATTATCTTTTTCTTCACTAAAAGATCGCATTATTACCACTTTCTTTTCATTCTTTACAATTAACCACCCAACCTCTTGACATACAGCAAGAGGGGCATTTAAAATATCTTTTATTTCAAGCCACCCTGTTTCCATATCACGAGCATCTTCCCATGTTACACGGACCATAGGAGTTTTTGTAATATCGATCATTTTTTATTTTTATAGAATTCTTTTCTTTTTGTTGTTTCAGTGTTTCCTCCGTGAGGATCACCTTCCTTTTTTATTAATTGTAAATTAAAAGATACCGATCTTCTCTCTTCATTTTTTGTTCGAAAAGGATAGACACCATGCGCTAACCAATTAGGAAATAAAAATATATCTCCTACTGTAGGAGAGTGTTGAAATTTATGTCCACTAAAGGTAGCTGCTTGTCCATTAAACCAACATATATCTCCTACCGTTGGATAATGATCTTCTTTTGCATATTCTTCTGGTAAACTTTTTGGTACCCGTAAATAAAAAACTCCGGATAATTGTCCTTCATGAATATGAAAAGGATTAAAGTCTCCTGCATATTGTTTTACAACCCACATTGACTCAATAACCATTTGACCTATAAATTCTGGACGAATTGTTTCATTAGCTGGAGGAATAGAAAGATAGGATTTAACCATTTCTCCAATTAAATGTATCATTGGTTGTGCTTCTTCTGATCCTAACCATTCAGGATCAAAACGTGTTTCTTGTTTTACATTTCCAGCAAGATGAGGTGCATGATCAAATTTTTTAGAATATTTTTTATCATTCATCATTTCAGATGATTTATTATCCATTAATTCAATTAAATGATTTGGTAACCTACCTCTCACAATTGTAGGACCAAAGGGTCGAATAGCATCAAATTTTAATAAGTGCTCTTCTTTTTTCTCTTTCTTTGCCATCCATCCCTTTCTTTACTATAAATATCTATTGTCATATAGCAATATTTTCCCTATAAATATATAATAAAATTGGCTTATCTCAACAAGTCTTGCCTTCTTGCTTTTTCAACAAAAATTACAGTTGCTATTAAAGGATTATGCATGATTGATGAACAATTTTTACAGACTATTCCCCAATATGGTATTGGTGGATTTGTTAAAAAAATATTTAAAAAGGTAAAAGATACCGTTAAAAAAGTTGCCCCCATTGCAGGTGCGGGTATTGGATTTTTAATTGGTGGAGCAGCAGGGGCAGGGATTGGATCAGGGATTGGTAGTTTAATTGCTGGAAAATCTCCTGAAGAAGCTCTTAAAAATGCTGCTTTAGGATATGGTATAGGCTCTCTAGCAGGTATTACTCCTGGACTTAAAGGATTTGCTGGAAAAGGATTACCTTTTACTTCTGGTTACGGAACAGATACTGGTGGTTTTGGTGCTATGGGAGATAAATATAATTTGTTTAATATGTTTGGAGGAGGAACCGGAGACAAAATTACATCATTGCAAGAACAAAATGCTGCTTTACAAACAGCAGCTTTAGACGGTAATACAGCCGCAGCCAATCAAATAGCAGTTAATAATAAAGCAATAGAAACTCTTCAAGTAAACGAAATTTTAAAAAGTGGAAAAACTTTAGGTGGAGGAAATTTAGGAACTGCTTTAACACTAGGCTCTCTTGCCTTACCGGCAGCATCTTATTTTGATGCTAAACAAGCACAAGATGATTTTGTTCCTGCTGATCCAATGGGGTTAAACCCATTGTACTATGGTGATCCTCAAGATTATCAAGTAGCTAACTTAGGGGTAGACCCTTATTACTATACTGACCTGCAAGATCACTTTGGTGTTCCTGTCTCAGATTTACCTACTAATTTTGTAAGAGCAGCAGAAGGTGGCGCAATTAAAAAAAGACATGGAGGTTCTTCTTTAATGGGAGAATTTTCTGGTAGTCCTCATACAGGTGGACCTTTTTATAGGGGAGAGGATAAAGGAACTTCTCCTGAAATCCCATATGATGAGATGCAAAAAGATCAAATGATGGGTTACTTAATGTTTAAATTTAGTGAAAATCCCTCTGCTTTTGAACAACAATATGGAAACGAAATGGCGGAATTTTTTAGAGAAATGATGGGATATAGAACAAAAGAACAATTACAAGAAGATACAGGAGCTATATTTGATGAAAATTCTTCAGAAATAATTGGATACAATCTTGCTCAAGGTGGAATAATACAATTAGCTGATGGATCAGAAAAATATTTTCCTCGTAAAAATGGACAAATAGATGGACCTGGAACGGGTACTAGCGATGATATTCCAGCTATGTTAAGTGATGGTGAATTTGTCTTTACTGCTAAAGCCGTTCGTAATGCAGGTGGTGGAGATAGAAGAGAAGGTGCAAAAAGAATGTATCAAGTGATGAAAAATTTAGAAAAAGGTGGTAACTTATCTATGCAATCAAGAGGAGCAGCATAATGGTTGAGTACAGTCCATATTATACAGGAGCAGAACAAATTATGAGGGAGGCTCCTGATATTGAAGCCCGTAAACTGGGACTTATAGATACAGCAAAAGCCCTAACCGAAAAAGGATATACTCTTCCTAATTATGTTTTAGCAGGACTTACTCAAGATCAAAAAGATGCATTTGCCCTCCAACGAGAAGGAATAGGAAGTTTTCAACCTTTCTTAACACAAGCACAACAAGCAGGTACTACGGGATTAGGAACTACCGCACAAGCGATTAGTCAACTTGGTCAATTAGGAGGAGCACCAACACAAACACAACTAGATGCTTACATGAATCCATTTCAACAAGCTGTTATTGATACAACAATGGCTGAACTTAATAAACAAGGTCAATTAGCTGAATCACAATTAGCTTCACAAGCACAGCAAGCAGGAGCTTTTGGTGGTTCACGATTTGGTGTGGCTCAAGCAGAACTTGGTCAAGGTTTACAAGATGCGCGAGCACGTGCTTTAGCACAATTAAATTTACAAAATTATGGTCAAGCCCAAGCAGGAGTTCAAAATCAATTAGAACGTGAAAGAGCTTTAGCTCTTGGTATTGGAGGATTAGGGGCACAACAAGCAGCACTAGGTCAAGGTATGGCTGGACTTGGTGCACAACAACAAGCACTTGCTTCACAAGATGCATCTAACCTTCTGGGAATTGGAGGATTACAACAACAATATGCACAACAAGAAGAAGACATTAAACGACAAAATTTAATGCAAGGAATTATGACACCATATCAACAATTAGGTTTTTATAGTGACATTTTAGCAAGAGCACCAACAACACAACAAACTTTAAATGTTGCTCAAGCAGCACCAATTAGTCCATTACAATCCGCTATTGGAACAGGTATTGGAGCTATTTCAGGTATTGCTGGGCTTAGAAGATTAGGAGTCGTATAATGAGTGTATTAAGAAGATCAATGTTTAGAAGACCTTCAGCGCTACCACCTCTTCGTGGTCCGATGCCCGTGGTTCGTGAAACATATCCAGTGGTTAAAAGAGATAGTGGTTCTCCTAAAGAAGGAGAAATGACCGTCGAAGATTATATTGCTAAAGGATATGATCCTTATGAATTTGAAGCAGATCAAAGTATGGATTCTTCACCAAAAGAAAAACCTGCTACTACTTTTTTTGAAAAATGGTTTGATGCTGGAAGTGGTTTAGGTCCTGGAGTAGGTCCTTATGGAGATCCTGAACAACCAAACATTCTTGATTTAAGAGAATATGGAGTTGGTGTTTATGATATTACCGATCCTCAATTTATAAAATTTATTGAAACACGATACATGAATGAAGGAGATAGTTTTCAAGATGGTATAGATAACTACATAGAATTTCTTAAAGAAGGTGTGTCTCAAAGAGCTGAAGGTTCTCCTATATCAGGAGAAAATAGTTACTATTCACACACAATTAATCCAGAAATAATAAAAGAACAAGACATTGCGCTTGACAAGCAAACTCGCAGTCACGAGCAGTGGCTGAGAGAAAATGACGCTGGAGTCAACAGAATAATAACTACCAATATAATGAACGTAGCTGAAGGAAATGTAAATCAACCTACAGTAATTTTAGATGCGGTTGCAAACAGCTTTAAACGATTTGGAAAAGATGAAACTTTAAAAATGTTAATAGGAAGTAATTTTCATCAAACAAATCCTAAAATATTTCAGTATATTTTTTCTTTAGATGAAAATTTTCCTCGCAATTTTCAATACGAACAAGAAATAGAAGGCAGAGAAGGTTTGTATGAGTATCTAGGGCCAAGTGATGATTATTCTCATAGAACAATGCCTGAAAATATGAAAAGATATATAGATCCTCTTATGGAAATTATGAGCACTGATATTGTTTCTAGGCAACAAGGCTCCCCTATGCAAGGCGAACAAGTAAACGTAGAGAACGTTGGTATTATGGATGGTTTTAATCAAGATCCTGAACAAGTAGCCGAACAAGTATTAATGGAAGGTATGGGAGCACGTGAAAAAATTGATGGTGCAGATACCTATGATGAATTAATGCGTGCTATTAGAGGAGATAATCTTAGTGAGTCTGATAGACGGCAAGAACTTGCCTCTATTGTAGGGGAAAAAGATGCTGAAACAACACCTGATAGTGTTCTTGTTTTAGTACAACCTGTCATGCAAATGCTTAATCAAGAATCTGCTAATACAGGTATTGCCGAAATTGAAAGTGGTGCTTTACAGATGCCACAACAACCTGTTGGTATTGCAACAGGTGGTGTAGTTCAAAAATTTAATCAAGGTAATTTAGCCACACGATTTGAAAATATTTTACCAACCTATTTAGGATTGGCAGATAGATTTAGTGACCCTAATCAAGGACAAGCGGATGCTTTAATGGCATTATCACGTGCAGGATTTAAATATGGTCAAGGAGAAGGTTTACCAGATGCGGCAAGAACATTTTTTGATGAAACATATGCTTTAGGTAAACAAAAAGCAGCATCGGATGAAAAAATGAAAATGCAATTAGCAATGGCTGCTTTGAGCCAGGCAGGGCAACAAGAATTAGCTTCAATGAAACAACTAAATGAAGCTACAAAAAAGAAACAAACACTAGCTGTTGGTCAAACACCTGACCGCGATAAGTTTATAGCTATTAAACTTGGTTTTGTAAAAAATGCTCCAACTGGAGTAAAAGGTAACCCAATGGGAGATCAAGGCCCTGAATATAGTGAAGTGGTGGATTGGGAAAGATTTTATGACTTCTATCCTAGAGGAACAGAGTTACAATTTAATTGGGACTTTACTGAGTTCTTAGGAAAAAAAGGTTCTGCTATTCGGTATGAAGGTAAAGGAGAGGATTATAAAGATGGAGGTATCGTGAAACGTGCTTCTGGTACAAATGAAATAGGAGAAATAGCAGATACAGATCAAATTTTTGAATATGAAGGAGTAGGTACATCAACAGAAACAGATGATATTAATAAACTTATTGCACGTTCTAATAACACTTTAAAAGAACTTTACCGTATGAAAGAAATATTAGTTAATAATCCTGAAATTGGTGGGGCACCAGGTTGGGCATTAGAGACTTTTCAAGGATTATTTACAATGATAGATCAACTAGATGATGCATATCTAGGAGACAGGTTTTTTGATAAAAAAGGTAAAGCATATAAAATGTTTAATCAAAAAGAAATTCAAGAAATTCAAATGTTAAAAAATTCTATTGCACAAGGAATAGCGGATTTAAGAAGTTTTAAAGGAACAAGACAACCAACTGCAACACAAGAAGCAGTAAGTGTTAAAGAAATTGATCCAACAGGATGGTTTGGTGGAGATGTTGCTAAACAAAAAGTAGATGCTGTTACGGAAAAGGTTGCTAATTTACTTAAAGAATACATTAAATTAACTACCATAGGTGAAGATGAGCAAATGAATAAGCAAGCTGTTGCAGATAAATTTGCCAACATTGATTCTTATGTGGCAAGTATTCTTAATTTACAACCCCAAGGAGGATCAACTGGATTTAAACAAAAAAAATCTTATACTTTAGATGACTTAGAAGAAATAATAAAACTTGGTGATGGTGATGCATCTGCTGTAGAATTATCGGACACAACAATCGAAGAGAATTAATATGGGTACTGTAAGAATAGAAGGTATACCATTTGCCATTGAAATAGAAGGGGATAAACCCACTAAGCAAGAAGCCGAACGTATTAAAAAAATTGTTATAGCTTTGCAAGAAGGCGAGTTTGCAGATACTCCTTTTACTAAAGAGAAAATGGAGGAAATTTATGCAACAGGTGATGACCAACTTATTGCCGCAGTAGAGAAATCTAAAGAATTATGGGAAAAACAAAGAGGAAGCAAAATTTTAACAGAGTTTGGTTTTGGAGAAGGTGTTCCTGAAGGGCTAGATCTTTATTTTGATAGGGATGATCCATTTATATTAGGTAGCGTAATAGGGTCTATTCCTGGATATAAAGATATGTTTAAGCTTAAAAATCTTAAATTAAAAAATATTCCTACCAAACCTTCTGATATAGCACGTGCATTTGGTAAAACTTTTTTTGGGGGTGTTTTTGGCTCTATAACAGGAGCGGCAGCTTATGATATTGCTCAAGCATTGGTAACAGGAGATAAAAAATATTTACCTAATTGGGATCAATTAAACCAAGACACAAGAGAAGCTATCTTTTGGGAAAGTATTGGTCTTCTTTTACCTGAAGTAGTACCAAAATTTTTTGCTAAAACTATTGATTATAAAGATCCTGCTATTCAGCAAGCACGAAAAATAGCGAACAGTTTAGGTATAGAATTAGATATTGCGGCTCAATCAAAAATTGGTCAATTAATTTTAAAGCCTATAGGTATTCTTCCTTTACTTGGAGGTGGATTACGTGGTTCTAAAGGAACAAGAGTATCTAAGTTAAATGATATAATGAATGATGTGCTTGCAAAGATAGCTCCTACAACGTCATGGACTAAGCAAGGAGTTAATATTTTTCAACGAGGTGTAGATAAATTTAATCGTATGAAAAAAGTGGCTGATACATTGTGGCAGAATGCATATGATGCACATGCTATGTTGCCTGATCGTAATATTTTAAATGCAGATGAAATATTTGGTGCTTTTAAATTATTTGGAGAGGGAAATATTTTACGAGAATTTAAAGGAATTACAGATGCTCAAGGAATAATAAGAAGTTTTGATGATTTAGTTAAAAGTGGGTGGTTTAGAGAAAATAACATAGAAAGACTTGCAGGAAACGCTGCTGTAAAAGACATGTTTAATTGGATGAGAAAATCACAACAAGAAATTATTAAACAAGGAGGCGATATTTCCTATGAACAATTTAGAAATTGGAACGGTAAATTAAATAGTCTTTATAATGATATTGTTAATCAGGGAACACAAATGAATAAAGAGTTTGCTAAAGTATTAGTAAACTTTAAAACAGCCTTAGACACAGCAGTAAGTACAGAAAAGATAAACTTATCTAAAATTAATGATCCTGAAGTAGCTCAACAATTAATTAACATTCATAAAACAGCTAATAATTATACAAAAGGATTTAAAAGTTTATTTGAATCGCCTGCGGCTGGGAGTTTTAAAGTTTTTGTAAAAAATATTTTTGATACAGGAGTAGATCTTACTAAAAAAGATATAGATATGATGCTTGACAATATTTTAAAAATTAAGTCTCCACAAACTTTGAGAGATATGAAAAAAATTGTGGGAGAAAAAGTTTTTAAAGATATTGCTATGGAATTTGTAAACAATGCTTTTCAAAAATCAAAAGGAATGTTTGATATAACAGGGTCAGGATCGGTGTCGGCAGCAGATAAAAAAAGATTGTTACAATTTGATCCCCTTAAATTAGCTAAAGAATTAGGCTTTAATATAAGAAGCTTAGATGAACGAGGAACATTTTTATTAAAAGAAGCGGGTATTGATCCTCAGCTTTTACGTAATATTGTTGATTATGGGGCATTTGAAGCAGGAGTTAAAATAGGTGATCCTTCCTCTTACTTAATGCGTTCCGCTCAAATTAAAGGTCTTCAACCTTTTATTAGAGGACTTTTAGGAGGAGGTGCAGGAACAGCCGTATCTTTTGGAGCCCTTGGAGGAGGAACGGCTTTGGGTGGACTACTAGGAACGTTAATTATGCGATATGGTTTAACTAAAGTGTTAGGTAATCCTAATTTAGCAAAAGCAGCCAATATAGTTTTTGATCCTGCCCGACAAACCAAACTAACCAATGTTCCTTTTACTAAACTTCCTCTAGGGCCACGTTTTTGGCAAAGAGTTTTGCAAGATGTCTTTGATTTACATCTTCGTGAGAATCCTGGTGAGGAAAGTCAGAATGAAGCTTATGAAAGTTTAATTGATCTTAAAGAAACTTTTTCTCCTGATTCTTTTCAATTTAAAATGTTTGATGAAATAATTAATGATTTAAAGATTAGTCCTATTGAGCCTATTCCTGATGCTAGTATTATGGATCAAAATTTACAATTACAAGAAGATATAATAGGTATGGGAGAGGAAACTGTTCCTATAGAAATTCCTCAAGCTAATGAATCTTTTGAAATGGCTAATGTAGTAGCACCTATTGCTAGCCCTGTTTCAACACCTAGTGTTGATCCTACTACAGTAGAAAGATTAGAAAGTGTAGGCTTACCATTATTTTCTAAACATGGAGGCATTGCTTCTTTATTAGAACAACCTAAACCAAGACAGATGGTAGCATAAAATGCCTGAAGAAACAGCACAGACATTAGCAACAAAAGGATGGGGTCAATATAAACGAGCCGGACGAGGTGCTCCTACGCGAACATCTTTAGGTCCTGCTGGAAGTGGAAGTAAAGGTTCTTCTGATGCACGAATTGAAGCTTTGCAGGGTCAATTATCAGGGGGAATGTCACTACAAAGAAGGGCAATGGCTCAACTAGGTGCAGGAGATATTTCAAAACAAGAAGCCAAAGATGAGATGGCTAAGGCAATGGAAAAAATAAGAACAGCGGCTAGTGGAATTGCTTCATTAGATCCTAAAAACATAGTTGGAGGGGGTGTAGATAGTAAAGGTAATCGTATTCTAGGTAGTTCAGGAAGAGCTTTTCATGATGCTATTATGAAAAATGTTACAGGTGCACGAGGCTCTAATTTCGACAATATTATTCGAGGTATTATAAGACCAGGTCAAAATATTGGTGGAAGAACAATAGTAGGTGATGGTGTTACTGGGGTTGATAGTGAATTTGTTCCTTATACAGGACAAGACATGACCCAAGGATATAGAACAGCATACCCTTTGCAATATCTTGCCAACGTTTTACCTGAACAAATAGCAAGTAAAACTCTTTGGGGAAACTTAATACAGTCACTAGGGGGTCGAACTAAAAAGGTTAAAGATAAAATAGTACCCACAGGTATAACCCAAAGTAAAGCCTTTAAAGATTTTAAGAATATTCCTGGAGGGATAATAAAAGATTTTAAGAATATGATTACTATTGGAAAACCGGGTGTAGAAGAAGAATCCAAAGTAAAAGAATTATCTACAGACATAGAAGATATTAAAAAAAATAAAAAAGAGAAGATTAACTCCACTTCTTTTGACCTTTTAAATAACCAAGGAGTAATTCCTGATAATCTTTCAGCAGGAGATTTTTTAGTATCTATGCAAATATTAAGAGATCTAAAAAAAGGTAAATATGGAAACTAATATTAGAAATATTATTTGGCTAGGATTAATTTTAGTAAGTGCTGGCATAACTTACGGAATGATGTCACAACGATTACAAGCAGTTGAATCAAAACAACAACAATTAGAATTAATAATACTCCAAGACATACCAGAAATAAAAGAACGAGTGATACGCCTTGAAGTATTATTGGAACAAGCATTAGCTAATTAATTTTTTCTTCTTCCTTTTTCTTTTCTTTTAACAAAGATGAAGAAATTTTCATATGAACAATACTACCTTGCATTGAACTAATTTCACATTCCATAGGACATTTCTCCATCCACTCTAAAATTTTTTTTATACCTTTTGTTTGAGCAATTTCTTTGTTCATAAACTCCTCCATAATTTACCTTTAACAACAAGAGGTTTAGTTTTAAATGTTCTATCAATCTCAATAACACGAGATTTTAATTGATTATTAATAAAACGACAAATTTGAGAAGAACTTAATTTAGGAAATTGTTCTCTCATCTTTGCAATTAATGGTTTCTTCTTTAGACCAGTATCCACTAAACGACCAAGAAAAAGCATTAACTCTTCATGACGTTTCTTCTTTAGCTGTTTAGGAGATAAAGAAAAAGAAGGCATCGCCCACTTTTCAGTAGGCGAGGTAAATGTAGATTTAGGATCATCTTTATTTTTTAATTCTTTTAGCCATTTAGGAATAACCAAAAGATTATGTTTACAATAAAGATCTTTTTCTTCTTTTGTCATTGTAGAGGGAAGGTTTTCTTTACTCATTATGTTCTCCTTGCTCTTCACTTTCTTTTTCTTGTTGAGCTAAAACCCAATCAGTAAAAGAAGACGATTTATTTTGACAAACATCCCCTAATAGTTGTTGAAGAATAGATCCTCGTGATCCGTGCTTACGAGATATTGTAGCTATACAGTCTTTAAAAGTAAATGGAACTGTAAAATTAAATTCAATTTGTACTGGTTCAATAAATTTAAGCTGCTTGGGCATTGTTTTCTCCTTTCTGAACATATTCAACACCTTTAATTTTAAGGCTAATGAGGTTATTTAATTGAATTGATCTCCAAGCTTTTTTTGGATCATCAACTTTTTTAAGAACGTTAACATCAATACATTCTAATAAATGATTTCTGTCACCAAGTAATTCACCACCGGCAAAAAACTTTTGATCTTTTACATGTAGTTTAGCAAGTATCTTTCTCTCTTCACCATTCTTCTTAATAAAAATAGCAGAGAAAAATTCTGTACCAATTTTATTTAGTAAGTCTTTCTTTTTCATAATTCCTTCTTTCTAAAATTATAATAAAATATTATACTATATTATATATTAATCAAGACATATCTAATTTACCCCAGAAAACAGCCAAAAATTTAAGTAGCATCTCCCCACGATTTTCCAATATCACAATCAACTTTACTGGGAACAGATAATTTGACAGCATTTTCCATAATAGAAATAATTTTATTTTTTGTTTTTTCTGACCCATCAAAACTTAATGTAAGTTCATCATGAATTTGTATAAGAGGAATTAAATTTTCTTTAGACAATTCTATCATCGCTTGTTTTGTTTGATCAGCGGCGGATCCTTGTATTAACCTATTTAAAGCTTTATATGTTCCTGCTCGTTGTAAAGTGTGATGCTTTCCATATTTTAATTTTGCTTGATCATGAGGAAGAGCTTTAAATACGCCAAAGGTGGTTGGTTCCCATAGTTCAAAACGACATTTTCTACCTTTGATTGTTGAGACATAACCCTCACTGTTGGCGTAGTTTGATACCCTTTTAGTTAACTCCTTAACAAAAGGTACCTTGAGATTGTACTCGGATAAAATTTCTTTTGCAACATCAACATGTACTTGTAATTCATTAGAAAGTTTGTTAACGCCCATACCATAAAATAGCCCTAAATTAATTGTTTTGGCTTGATCTCTATCAATATTAGCTATCTTTGCCACAATGCTGTGGAAGTCAGCATCAGAATTTTTTTTGTATTCTTCCACCACCGATTGAGCTCCATCACATCCTAGCTTAAAAGCAAAGTGAGAGGCAATGCGAGGCTCTTGTTGAGAATAGTCAAAACTTCCCCACACCTCTCCTTCTTCTGGTAAAAATAATCCTCTAATTTGTTTTTTAATTTCTTTGTTCCTGGAAGGAAGTTGTTGTAAATTAGGATTAGAATAACTAAACCGACCAGACACGGTTCCTGAAACGCCATCACGCATTTGATGAATATTTGCATGAATGCGACCAGACTCTCCATGTTTTAAAATAGTATCTAAAAAAGTAGATTGAATTTTATTAAACTCTCTTGCACTTTGTATTTGTTTAGCAACTGGGTGAGAATGATGTAATAAAAAATCTTTTGTAAAACTAGGAGCATTTGTTTTTTCTGTGCGTGGATAATCTATTTTAAGTTTATCAAAAACTTTCGCCACACTTGCAGCAGCCCAAACATCCACAGCGATGCCTGTGTCTGCCAATATACTATCCAGTATCTTCTTTTCTGTATTCTTAAAACTTTTTTTATAACGTTTTGCTTTTTCAACATCTACTCGTACTCCTTTTTTAGTCATTTCAAAAATTATAGGAATAAGATCCATCTCTAGTTTATACACACTGAGTAGACTTTCTTTTTCCATAATAGGTCGCATATGCTGGTATAGTCGTAAAGTTAAGTCAGCATCTTGCTCTGCATATCCCCCTACAAAAATAGCAGGTAATTTATACATCTCGTTTTTAGGATCAACTCCAAACTCACTTGCTGCTTGTTTAAGTAATGTTTCATCTTTATATTCATTAAGCATATCCTTACCCACAGCATTTAAAGCATAAGAAAATTTATTTTCATTAATAATGGGAGCCATAATCATCGTATCAACAATAGGTCCCTTAACAGTAATTCCTTCTGCATGAAGCCACCCTAAATCATAAATAGCATTATGAGCTACTTTAATTGCATCACTTTGCATTAATTTTTTAAACCAATTCAAAACTCTTTTTCGATCCCAATTAAAACCATTTTCATGCCGAAGAGGATAGTATCCCTTCCATCCATCAACAGCTACACCAATACCAATAATATGACCATTTTTAGTAGTCCAACCTGGACCTGTTGTCTTTAATTGAGGATCATAAGTTTCTAAATCAAAAGCAATAACTTTGGCATCTGATAAGTTGGGAAGATCTTGAGGGGGTATCCATTCTGATTGTGTAAATCCAAAAGTATGTTGCATCATTTACTCCTATTTTTTTTATTTGTTCTTGCCTCTATCTCACCAGCTATAACTGCATAGGCTGCCATATCAATGTAACTATCTTTTTTATGTTGGTTCATAAGGCGTGCCACTTTTACTAATGCCATACAAATAGCTACATCATGAGGTGTAATTTTTTTCTCTAAAAAAACTGACCACAGATCTGCAATGTTTTGATGATTTTTTAATTTATCACCATATTCTTTCTGACGATCTCCCCCAATTAATTTCTTTGCTTCTTCTAATAATGTTTTTGATATCATTCTTCCTCTAACTGTGTACTATACATTCGATAACCCTGCTGTTTTTGAGCTTCAACAATGTATAAATTTTCTTTTGCTCTTGTAACAGCCACATAAAAAACACGATGCTCATCATCAGGATTTTTAAGATAAGATTTGTAAACTAATCGACCAAGATCTAAAAGAACAACAACATTATCACATTCTCCTCCTTTAGCTTGATGAATAGTAGATACTTTAATACGTGGCTCCCCTTGAATATCCTCTCCTATTCTCTCTAACCGTCGTAAATAAGTAATATCAAAGGCTGATACTCCACTTAATACTTCCCACCACTCTCCGTCTACTAATAATCCGTAATTGTTTTTAAGATCTTCTAATAAAAATAACTTTTTTTCGTCTTCTTTTTTAAAAGTTTTAAAACCATGTTTAACACCAATTCGTGTTTTAATTTTATTATATAAAGTTTTTACATCTACCAATGTAACAGTGTTTCCCATTTTTAATTTTTTCCACACCTCAATAGCATTTAAAACAGTAGTAGAGACAGGACGGTGTTCGCCTCTTCCATACCAATATCCTTCTTGTAATAAAAAATCTTCTACCATTTCATTACGAATTTTTCGTGTGCGAGATAAAATTAACCAATTTCCCTTCGATAAATCAATGTGGCGTAAATGTGAAATACGAGCCACTCGTCCCTCATTATCTTTAGGGCTCCAAGTTTTAGGGCGTCTATTTCTAATACGTGTAATAATATAATTAGCTAAACGATAAATGCGTTGAGGACATCGATAGGATTTATCAAGAACAGTTACATTTCCTTCTAAGCTAATAAATTTATCAACATCTGCTCCAGACCAACGAAATATTGCTTGATCATCATCACCGGCAATGTAAGTTTCTTTACTATGGGAAATTAATTTATCTACCATGTTATATTGCACACGAGGCATATCCTGGGCTTCATCAATAAAGAGTACATCAAACTGTGTTAAAAATGTGTCATTCGTGTAGTCCACAATCATGTCGGTAAAATCATGAAGATTATTTAATTTTTTATATTTATTAATAACACGATTAAGATAATCTAATTTAACCATATTAATAGGCTCAATCGTATTGCGACATTCCTCCTCTAAAGAAATATCTTTAAGTCGTGCTGTATTAATTAAATTAATATATTGATGATTAGAGTTAGTATAAATAGAGTCATCATTTTCGTTAAACACTAAATTAAAGCCAATCATTTGAGATAATTCTTTCCAATGTTTTTGTTTCATTAGATTATCTTCGCTGACAGGTAAGTGACGAAAAGCATAACTGTGAAGAGTTCTAAAGTGAACTAAATCATCTTTACTTGCTTGAAATTTATGACGAGCCCTATCACGAGCTTCGTGTGCCGCCTTACGTGAAAAAGAAAAGAAACCAATCTTATCCCAAGCAATACCTTGCTCTTTCTTTTGTTGGCAAATCTCTAATAGTTTAGTTGTTTTACCTGTCCCAGGAGGACCTAAAATAATATTAATCATTCAATCTTTCTTTTTTTTCTCTTCCTCTAATGCAACAACAATATCTAAAGGTCTGTGCAACTTAACACCTTTGGCAGCCCACTTATCTCTTCCTTTT
>VTLG01002465.1_pt1 | contig 30019 bp, 56 predicted proteins | sample 4694571 | NCBI WGS metagenome assembly VTLG01 (sample SAMN12604809, study PRJNA352737) | marine metagenome | biome: ENVO:00000447; feature: ENVO:00000209|ENVO:00000569|ENVO:01000036; material: ENVO:00002151; isolation source: viral sequences binned using virsorter ...
CTTTACAAGTGTACATATCATCATGTTGTCTTTCAGCATTATGGGGAATATTACCAGATCCGCCTCTGCTATCAATGATGGGTTTTACCGAGCAACTTGTTAATAATGCCATCAGCATCAAACTCAACATTATTTTCTTCATTTAGTACCTCCTTGCTAATATTTAAAAAAATTTTATATTCATTTTCAATCAAATATTTGATTATTTCTTTATTATGTAGTTTTCTCTTGTTGGTATTTTTTCTTAATCTCACAACTAAAGGGTGTTCTATTTTTGAATACATCAATCTGATACAATCAAGTTTATAGTTTATGTCCTTTAATTCTTCATCAGTAAGATTAATTGCAAAATATTTCCAGCCATTCTCTCTTGGTGTATGTTTTGTCAATGTAAACCTCCTATTATGTATGTTCTTCTCTTATCTAAATAATTTAGAATAGCCACAACTACAATCACAATCACCTCATTAGCTGGTGTTTTCTCACATGAAAAAATCAAATCTTTATTACTTGTAGATTCTATCGTTATCATAATGCCCTCTGTTATTTATGAAAAATTATTTGAGTTGTTGATATTTGTAAAGCAAAAAATATTGACCTTAATATTTGGCATTTTATAAAGGGTTTTGAGGCGGTTTCCTCCAGATGAAATGCCCTTTCGTTTAGCCGCCTCACTAATTTTATGAAAAATATTATTAGATCAGCGAAGCATTTGAACTTTATAAGAAAACAACCCTGTATAATTACTGGAGAAAAAGGTGAGGCTTGTCATATACGAATACTTAGTGATGGAGGTACTAGCATAAAACCATCTGACTTTTATTGCATAAGTTTACATACTGATTTACACAGGCAACAGCATTACTTGGGTGAAATTTCTTTTTATCAAAAGTGGTCAATTAATCCTTTTACAATAGCGAAAAATTTAGTAACAATGTCTGATTGCAAAAAAGTGAATACAAAAACTATCATTCACTTACTTGATGAGAGGGCTAAGACATATGGAAGGATATATCAAAATATCGAGGGCGATACTCAATCACCCAGCACTTAATAAAAGAGATAGAACATATTGTGAAACTGGAGCTTTTTTATGGATATTATTATATGCTAGTTTTGCGGAAAGAGATTTTAGTATTGGCACTCAAACAGTAAGGCTGAAAAGGGGTGAATTATGTTATTCAGTATCTTATATGGCAAGTGCTTGGGGTTGGTCGCAATCAAGGACAAGACACTATTTAGATAAATTAAGAAAATTCGATGTCATACTATTCGTCAAACCATATGGCAAATCAGCAGACTTCCCAAACATAATAAAAGTCCAGAATTATGACATCTATCAAGACCCTATAGACAAATCAGTTAGCAAACCTCATGGCAATAAACATAAACAATTAAATAATAAAATAATAAATATAGATGAATTCAATGTTTTATGGAGTCGTCTTACTGCTAAGAGAGGTAGTAAAAAGGTTGCTTATCAAAAATGGATTAAAATAAAAGAAAAAGTATCTGTTGATGACCTTGTAAACTCCTACAACCGCCTCGCAAAAAAAGCTACAAGTATCGAATTTATTCCGCATTTCTCTACATTTATAAGTCAAGAACGATGGCTAGATGAAGATAAGATAGAAAAGGTAAAACAAGTAACACCAGAAGAATTTTTTAGAAAACGATTCCCTAGTCATATTCCAAAAGGATTTGTGATGGTAGCACATAGTTGGAAAGAAATTACTTTTAGTGATGGAAAACAACAACTTACCTTTGATTATATGTCTGGTAAAAAAATATAATTAGTCAGAATAAAACAAATCAAGTACATTGCTTTTATGGAAGCAATAAAAGCAGAAGATCGTAGAAAAATAAAACCTAAGTTTATCGGCACAAAAAAAGAAAAAGCTAGAGGACAAGGGCGAATTGTTATGATTAATGTTGCGGAAAGCTCATTAGATATTCTCCGATCAAAAAAAGTTTTAAACAATGTTCAATATCATACTGCATTAAAATATAGAAGGTTATGGGAAAAATCTCGTATAGGTAGTTACACATCTAATTTTCATAAAATAGGAGATACAACCGGTTGGTCAGACATGGCTGTTGATAGAGTTGAGGCTATATACAAATTAAGCAGAGCAAACAATTGGTTAGGTGATTATTATTGTGAAATATTGTATTATGTTTGTGTTATGGATTTTACAATTAAAGAACTAGCAATGAAATTTCAAATGAATAGACAAGTTGCTGGTAACAAGTTTAGAAATGCAATTGACGATTTTAAAAAATTTTTAGATCAAATTTATTGACATTGTAATCAGTAAAGAGTAAAAGTTGATATAATTACCATTCGTGTAATTGTACATCAAATAAACATTAATTTTTGGGAGTTTTTCATGCCATATCACATGGGTAAAAAGAAAAAAAAGAAAAAGAAGAATAAGAGAAAGTAATGGTTAAGGTTGCGTCTATCAAGAATATTATAAAGGATCTCAAGCCGAGACAACAAAAGACAATGAGAAGTCATGCTAGACACCATAGCCTAAAACACATGAGAGCAATGGCAAGAGACATGAAAAGAGGTCGTACTTTTAGACAAGCTCACATAGCAGCACAAAGAAAAGTAGGCAAATAATGGCTAAAAAACGCAGAAAAGTACCAAAAGATAAAAAAACTGGAGTACCAAAAAAATATTTATCTGGTCTAAGAGGTGCAAAAAGATCAAGACGAGCCACTTTATTAAAAAAAATAGCAGATTTATATAAAGCTGGAAAAAAAATACCACTAAGATTGTTAAGAGAAAGAGATAAACTATAATGGCTGTAAAAAGAAAGCCTTTATCCGCAAGAGTACAAGCAACACTTCGCAACAAGGCAAAAGCATCAAAAAGATACACTTATGGGACACTTGCTAAAGTTTATCGTAGGGGGCAAGGTGCTTTTTTATCAAGCGGATCACGACCTAGAATTAGCATGCAACAATGGTCGATGGCTCGCGTCAATAGTTTTTTAAGAGGCAGTAGGAAACACGATTTAGATTTGCGTAAAAGAAAACGCAAATGATCTGGGTCATAACAGCCATGTTGTGGTATCATGATATTGATAGACCGATATATACTGATTACTTGCTCAAATCTTTTGACACTAAACGAGAGTGTTTAGATTTTGTTTTTTGGAATAAACTTGAAATGATTATGGAATTAGCTGAAGAAAAAGGCACATATGAGGGTCAATCCCTAAAAACATGGACTTTTTATTGTGAAAACAGGAGACTAGACGAAGTATGATAAAAGTTGGTGATTTATTCAAGCAAGGTATTTGTATTGTTTGTAAAATACCTTTGTTTGGGTACAAAAAGATAACTCGCAAATATTGCGGTAAGTGCAATGAAGAAAAAAGTTGAATTACCAGAGTTTGTAAATTTATCCCATTATCGTATTCAAATTATACAAATTAATAACCATATATCATATGAGTTGGCTGAACAGCAAGGGAGCTTTCATTCCAGAGAGATGAAGATATATGTTGATGAGACGATTATTGAGAGAGGCGGTACAATTGCTGTGGACTTGGTGAAGCATGAGCTTCTCCATGCAATATTCTATCTGAGGCAAATGGACGATAAAAAAGAGGAGGATATTGTAAATGGTATGGCTACACACTATACCGAGATTGAAAAGAACAATCCAGATTATGTGAGGTGGAAACTTCAAAACTTAAATTAAACTGTATTATCAGGGTTTACTCAAACAAGAGGTAAAAATGGGAAGAAAAACAAAACTAGAAGATGACATTCAGCAAAGGTTAATTAAAGCCATAGAGAGAGGTTTATCTATTGCTGATGCTTGTGAATACTCTGGAATATCAGAAAGAACATATTATTATTGGATCAAAAAAGACCCACTTACGATTGAAAACCCAGAAGAACAAAAAAAATTTTTGCAGTTTTTGCAGAATATAAAAAAGGCTCAGTCAGAGTGTCAGATGTATTGTTTGGATTTCATAATGAAAGATAAGTCTTGGCAATCAAAAGCATGGCTTTTAGAGAGAAGATTCCCTGATAGATGGGCTAAAAAAGATATGACAATCAATGAAAATAATGAAAAGGTAATTAACTTCACATATGGCTAAATATAGAGGACGAGAAGTAAAACTTAATAAACCCAGTCGTGGAGATGTGAAGAAGTTTAAGGTTTTTGTAAGAGATAAGAAAACAGGCAATGTAAAGAAGATAAACTTTGGACAAAAAGGCATGAGTATTGGTAGGAACGATCCAGCTAGAAGAAGATCATTCAATGCTAGAATGGGTGCTGTGTTAGATAAGGTAAAAGGACAAAAAACATTATCTCCAGCTTACTGGAGCTTACAAGCATGGAAAAAAGGTTTTAAATTGTGAATGATAGTTCAAAGATTATGCAATGGCTCAATCAGAAGGTTAATGAGCTAAAACCAGAGGAAAAGAAAGAATTTTATTTTAATAGTGATTATGCTGGTCGGAAAGTAACCATACAAGTAAAGATAGATGCCCTTAACAGCAACACAGAAACAAGTAGCCCAAAGCAAAGTTAGAAACAGAGTTTTAGTAACTGGTCGGAGATTTGGTAAAACACACTTAGCGATTGGCGAGTTATTGAAGTATGCTTGTCAAGAGTCAAAGCAGAAAGTCTGGTATGTTGCTCCTACTTATAGACAAGCAAGACAAATATGTTGGGCTAAACTGAAAGAGGTAGCCTTAGAAAACGAGTTGATTAGTTATATAAACGAAACAGACCTTACAATTAGACTGCATAACAACTCAGAAATATCACTTCGAGGAGCAGATCGATCTTCTCAAGCCTTGAGAGGTGTCGGGTTGGATTTTCTGTGTATTGATGAGGCGGCTGATGTACCCTCAGAGGCTTGGTATAGTGTACTCAGACCAACACTTTCTGATCGTAGTGTCAAAGGCGATGCTTTATTCTGCGGCACTCCAAGAGGATATGGCAATTGGTTTTACGATATTTTTTGTAAGGGCAAAGAGGACAAAGACTGGACGAGTTTCCAGTTCACAACTCTTGATGGCGGTCAAGTAGATCAAGATGAGATAAACTCAGCAAAGAACGATCTTGATGAACGGACATTCAGACAAGAATATCTGGCAACATTTGAAACTTATGCTGGAGCTATCTATTACAACTTTGATCGAGACGAGAATGTAAAGAGTTTGAAAGATAACAATACCACCTTACATTTGGGAGTTGATTTTAATATAGACCCGATGTCGGCGGCAGTCTTTCAATTACATAACAATATAATAAATTTTATTGATGAGATCGTAATATACTCATCTAATACAGACGAATTGGTAAAGGAAATCAAATCAAGATACCCTAACAGATCAATTATTGTCTATCCTGATCCAGCTAGTAAACAACGAAAGACTTCTGCTGGTGGTAGGACTGACCTAAACATATTGCAAAATGCTGGATTTACAGTCCGAGTAAAGAATGTTCACCCACAGATCAGGGATCGAATAAATGCTGTAAACTCCAGATTAAAGAATACAAACGAGCAAAGAATGATGTTCATTGACCCTAAGTGTAAGAACATAATTAGAGGCTTGGAAAGACACCTTTACAAAGAGGGAACTACGCAACCTGATAAGGATAGCGGATTTGATCATATGAACGATGCCATTGGCTATGCGGTAGATTATTTGTTCCCTATAAGAAAACAATATACAAAACAATTACCTCAGAGATGGAGCATTAAATAATGTACTCAATTAGTCAAAATATAGATTCATTAATTCGAGACAAAGAATTTTTGGAAAACAAACATGAAAATTATGATCTTATGATCCATAGATGGAACTTTTACTTGAGATCATACCTTGGTGGAGAAGAATACAGATCAGGTAGTTTCTTACATGAATATGCAATGGAACTAGATATAGAATATCAAAACAGAATAAATTACACACCTATAGACAATCATTGCAGAAATGTAATCAGTATTTACTCTAGTTTCTTATTCAGAGTGCCACCAACAAGACAATATGGGTCTTTACAAGATGATCCTAGTTTAGAATCATTCTTAAATGATACAGATTTAGACGGACAGAATTTCAATGCGTTTATGAAGAACGCACAGACTTATTCTAGTGTATATGGTAATGTATGGATATTTGTAGACAAACCTGAGAGTAATGCACAGACAAGAGCAGAGGAATTAAGTCAAGATATTAGACCATACTTGACTATGATAACTCCTGATAATGTGATGGACTGGAACTATGTTAGAGCCGCAAGTGGTCGATACATATTGGATTACATAAAGGTGCGAGAAGAAGTTACATCTGATGGGTCATATTACAGAATGTGGACACCAAATGAAATTTCTTATGTGTTCGTACCAAATAGAGGAAAGCCAAAAACACTTGAGGTAAAGCCAAATCAGATTGGTAAAATACCAGCTATTTGCTTGTATAACAAAAGATCGCCTAGACTTGGTGTAGGAATTAGTGATTTGACAGATGTTGCATTATTGCAACAGTCCATTTACAACGAATTATCTGAGATGGAACAGCTTATCAGATTGTCAAACCACCCTAGCTTGGTAAAAACTCAAGGAGTTGAAGCTAGTGCTGGTGCTGGAGCGATCATATCAATGCCAGATGATTTAGATAGTGGGCTAAAACCTTTTCTACTACAACCAAGCGGATCAAACTTGAGTGAGATCAGATCATCAATTGAGCAAAAGATTGAGATGATAGATAGAGCAACTCATATGTCTGGTGTCAGACAAACTAAGACACAAGTACAATCAGGGATTGCATTACAGACTGAGTTTGAAAATCTGAATTCTACATTGAGTGAGAAGGCTGATTTACTTGAAAATGCAGAGGAACAAATCTGGTCTTTATGGGCTATGTGGCAAGGCAAGTCATTTGATGGTGATATTGATTATCCAGATAGCTTTAACTTAAGAGATTATGCTTCTGATCTTGCTTTCTTACAACAAGCAAAAGCAAGTGGTGTAAGATCAAGCACATTCCAAAAAGAAATTGATAAACAGATTGTGGGTGCGGTCATTGATGATGATGCAGTAATTAGCACGATCAATGATGAGATCACAGCACAGGCAGAGATAGGAGTATTTGAAACAGCACAAACTCAAGCAGAGGTAGCTGAGGAAGAAGATGCCGAGTAGATTAGATTTATCTGAAGATAGCAAGATAAGTTTACCAGCTAAAAATTTAATTGCTATATTAGCGGCTGTTGCCATAGGAACATTCTCATATTTCAATCTGTTAGAGCGACTTACTCTTGTGGAAACTGAGTTACAATTGATAACAAAAGACTTGGAGGCGGCAAATGATTTTATTGATGGAGTTCCTAAAGGAGATATGGTATCGCCACAAATACAGGAACTTTTTATGTTGGTTGAATTCCTTAGTGAAAATGTAGATAAATTGAAATCTCAAATGGAACAAGAGATACCGATGATACAAAAGAACGATATGGTTATTCAGTTCCATGAAGAAAGAATAATTGACCTTGAAGAAAAGAATGGGACTTACTGATGATCGAACTTGTATTTGTAATGATGATGATAAAAGATGGCGATAAAGTATTAGAGTATGTTCCAACTAATGGAATGTCAGATTGTTTATCTCAAAAGAGAATTGTCTCTCGTCAGATAGGTGAGGAGCAAGAAGGTATCTATGTAAAATGTAGTGAGCTTAAGGTTGAACTTGAAAATGACATGGGTCGTTTACGGATAAAGAGGATAATTGAATGATGTGCAAAAACTGTGAGCATGAATGTCATTGCTCAAATGGTAGTCAATGCCCTAGTTGCCCTTGCATGAATTGTGAGCATAACCCACTTGATGAGTTTTGGAAAAATTTAAATGAGAAAGAGTAAAACATATTCTGCTCATGTACCTATACAAAAAGGTACATCGATTGGTCGAAACCCAATCACAAGCACAATGAATAAAAAGAAAAAAGCAAGTTTTAAGAAGTATAGAGGACAAGGCAAAAGAAGATAATGGATAAGATTGAGAAACTTGCACAAGCTAGAGAAAACCTTGTAGATGATATTGAACTTAGACATAATAATAGATTAAACATCGCACTTGAAAACCTTGAAAGAGATGTTGTAAAGATTGCAAATGAACTACCACAAAGGCAAGGTAAACTATTTGAGGCACGATTAGCTGTTGAGATTAGACCAAAGCTAAAAGAAGCAATTGATAAACATTACTTACTATGGGCTGATAACACAGTCAGAGAATATGATAAGTTAGCAAAAGTCATTGTTGCAAACATGAAAGACTTGCCAATACCAGCAAAGTTTAAAACACTTACTGAGGTTGATATTGAGACGATTACAAATCTTAAGAGATTAAAGTTTACTGGCTTTTTAGATATTGCAACTGAGACGACTAATGCACTTGCTGATAATGTTTACTCCTCGACAATCGCTGGCAAATCATTTACCGATATGCAAAAGGAATTACAGCAAAGAATAAACGGAGTTTATATCAAAGCTGATGTAAATGAGATAGACGAGTTAGTGGAATTTGTAGCAACAACGACAGATGAAGTCGCAAGAAAAAAAGCAATAGACAGATTGCATACTTTTTATGGTGCTGATCGTACTGGTGAGAATATGAGAAGATACTCAAAACAGTTAGCACACGATAGTTTAATGGAGTTTGACGGACAGTTTACAAAAGCGAAAGCAACTGAAGCTGGTCTGACTCATTACCTTTATTATGGAGACTTAATTGGAGATAGTAGAAAATTTTGTCGAGATAATCGTGGTAAAATATTCTCTGAGCAAGAGGCTCTAGATGAATGGGGATCGAAACCTTGGCAAGGTAAATCAGGTAGCGATCCTTTTATAAATCGTGGTGGTTATAATTGCCGACACCACTTTCAACCAACTGATCCCAGTTGGTATAATGATGATGGCGATTTAATAATATAGGAGAAATCTACTATGGCTGACGAGCAAAAAACGGAGATTGAGAATACTGAATCTCTTGAAACAAAACAGGAAGTTGAACAACAAGAGCCAATGATCGCACAAAGCGAGTTGGATAAAATCATTGAGAAGCGACTTGCGAGGGAAAGAGCTAAAATCGAAAAAAGATTTAGTGGCATTGACCCAGACGAAGCACGAAAACTCTTAGATGAAAAAGAAGCAAAAGAAGTTGAAATGCAGAAACAACGAGGCGAATTTGATAAAGTATTAAAAGAAACTGTTTCTAAAAAAGATGCAGTTATTTCACAGTACCAAGCCGAGTTGCAAAAAGTAAGAATTGATGACGCATTGATTAAAGTAGCAAGTGAGCAACAAGCTATCAAACCAGAGCAAGTCGTTAATTTATTAAAAAACAGAGTCCAATTAGGAGACGATGGTAAACCTGAAATTATTGGTGAGAATAATGCTCCAATGTATAACGATAAAGGAGAGCCATTGAGTATCAAAGAATATGTTGGACAGTTTTTAGATGACAACCCTCATTTTAAAATAGCAACCCCAAGCGGTGCTGGAAGTAAATCGAGTGTTGGCGGTGATACACCTAAACCTTTAAACTTGGCGGAACTAAATATGAATAATCCTGAAGATAAAGCCAGATATATGGAATATCGTAAGGAAAAATTCAAAAATTATTAATAACAATTTAACCATATAGGAGAAAATTATGGCTAACGAAACAACAACATCGACATTAGATGATTTGATCTCCCCATTGGTTGCTGAAGCTCTATTTGTAGCTTCTGAGCGATCAATTATGAGAGGTCTTGTCAGAAATTTCCAAATGCCTAACAATTCAGGCAAGGTACTACAAGTGCCAATTTACCCAACTGTATCTGCGGCTGCTGTTGCAGAAGCAACTGACCTAACAAATACTGCGGTCTCAACTTCCAAAAAAGATTTGACTGTATCAGAAGTCGGAGTGATGGCTACTGTTACTGATCTTTCTAGGAATGTATCTGAATCAGATGTAATCAGAGACTTAGGAAAATTGTTTGGTGAAGCAATTGCGAAGAAAATTGACCTAGACTTAACTGCATTATTTGGTGGTTTTTCAACTACTGTTGGATCAAACTCAACAGCAATGTCTGCGGCATTGATCTTCCAAGCAGTTGCAAAACTAAGATCAGCAGGTGTTCCGGGTGATGACCTCGCTTGTGTTATACACCCACAAGTTGCATTTGACTTGAAATCTGGTTTAACAAATACTTTTGCTAACCCAAATCCGGGTGTTGGTAATGAAGCATTGAGAACTGGTTTTGTAGGACAGATCGCTGGTGTTGATGTATATGAAACATCAAACATAGCTGACTCATCTGGTAATGAGCCGGGAACTACTGGTGATTACAAAGGTGCAGTTTTCCACAGAGATGCACTAGGTTTAGCAATGATGCAAGACCTTAAAATCGAACAACAAAGAGATGCCTCAATCAGAGGTACAGAGTTAGTTGCAACAGCAGTTTATGGTGTTGGTGAACTAATCGATGGACATGGTTGTGAGATCGAAGCTGATTCTTCAATCCAGTAATTTTACTAGATTTTAGATCAACAACTAGGGGGGAGAGTACCTTTCCTCTCCCTCCAATTTATTTAACAAGGATTTTATTATGGCATTTGCAACAAGATCAGATTTATTAGTATATCAGCCTGATATAGGCAATATGGGCTTATCGACAAGTGAGCAAGACGCATTTGTAACTCAAGCAATTGCAGATGTGCAAAGAGATATTAGAAACAGATGGTGGTCAGTCTATCATAGCAATCAATCAAGAAACAGAAGCTATGCTGGTGGCATAGAGATTAATTTAACTTTACTTACGGACTCACAATGGACTAGGGCAACAGTTTATAGAACATTAGGGTATTACATATGCCCAGCATTAACTAAATTTAACTCAGAGGGTGACGAAGATAGATTTCAACAAATGGGAACTTATTATCGTACAGCTTACGAAGATGAGTTTTCAGATATATTGCGAGATGGTATTGAGTATGATGCAGATGAGGATAGTTCCATCGCTGATGCCGAGAAGGTTGCAATACATCAACTTAGATTGGTGAGATAGTGGTACAAATAAACCTTAACATTGAGGTATCTGCCGCAAAAGGTGCGTTGGGTTTACTAAAAAGAAAAATACCAAGTGCAACAGCCAAAGGCATTGCAAAAGCTGGAATGTTTTTACAAAATGCAATAAAAGATAGAACAAGAAAAGGAACAGATTTCAAAGGTCGTAAATTTAGACCTTATTCAGCTAAATATGCAAAGCAGAGAGCAAAAGAAGGTAGAACATTAACACCAAATTTATTTAGAAGCGGTCAGATGTTAGGTAATATGACTTTTAAGAGATTGACAAAAACAAAAGGTCAAATATTTTTTCCTAATAGACAACAGAACATAAAAGCATTTTACAATGACAGTCAAGGAGTTGGGCGAGATAAAGTGAAAAGAGAATTTTTTTCTGTTGGTGCAAAAGAGGAAGCAAAAGCTGTTAAAATATTTGCTGATACATTGATGAGAGATTTAAAAATATGAGTGAAAGAGAAGATATAGCGGCACATATTGTTTCAACCTTATCTGCGGTTAGCAGTCCAATAACATTTGGTAAAGTAGAACGCAATCCGTTTGATGCAGAAGAACTTTCACAACAACAATTTCCAGCAGTCTTTGTACAAACTGCTGACGAGACAAGAGAAGATATTACAATCAAGAATACTGGCATAACGCGACAAGGTACGATTGATTTTAGAGTATTTGGTTTTGTGACTAATGGTAGTGCAACGACAACTAATATTGATACCAAAAGGAATCAGTTAGTGACGACAGTTGAAACTGCCTTAGATAGTGACAGAACCAGAGGTGGAAACGCACTTGATACCCAAGTTGTTTCTGTCGAAACTGACGAAGGTAGTATATTTCCGTATGGCGGAGTTATTATTACTATAAGATGCTTGTATTCATTTACAAGTGGAACACCATAGGAGAGTTTATGGAAAAAGTTTATTTAATAAAAAATGGAGTAGTAGTTCACACTTCAAATCCAAATTTATTTCTAGCCGATGGTTGGACACATAAGCATAACAATCCAGAAGCTAAAAAACCAGTAGGGAGAAAATATGGCAAAAAGAAAAAAACTACAAAATAAAGAAGGCGATTTCGTTGAGGTTTGGGAAGATCAAGTAGCAGACCTTAAAGAAGCTGGTTGGAAAGACCCAGCAGAAAAAAAGTCTAAACCAAAACCAAAATCATTTAACACAGACGAAGGAGAAGAATAATGGCTGTACATACAGGAAGTGCTGGTCTAGTAAAGGTTGGCGGAAACACAGTAGCAGAAGTAACAGGATTTACTCTTGAGACGACTGCTGATGTAATCGAAACAACTGCATTAGCAAATTCAGCAAAATCATTTGTTGCAAGTAGATCAACATTTACAGCAACAATAGAGTGTCATTTTGACGAAACAGATACAAATGGTCAAAGAACTTTGATCGAAGGTGCATCTGTAAACATATTCCTACACCCAGAAGGTGACGATAGTGGGGATTTTGTACTTCAAGGTGCTGCAATTGTTACGTCAAATTCAGTATCAGTAACTATGGACGATACAATTAGATTATCTATTGGAGTTCAAGGAACTGGTGGAATTACTAGAACAACAGTATAATTTGACAAAAATTATAAAATAACTTAAAGATTAGAGTATGGGCGAAGCAATTAACAAAGTTAAAGATCATTTTAATAGTTATAAAACTCGCAAAATAATTGTTCCAGAATGGGATAATTTAGAAATATTTGTTGAGCCTATTACTTTAGAGCAAAAGAAAAAAATATTAGACAAAACAAAAAAAGACGAAGTCGAAGCTCTTGTCTATGCTCTAATCTGGTTAGCAAAAGATGGTGAGGGTAATCCTCATTTTACATTAGAAGATAAATTTGCTTTGATGAAAAAATCTGATCCAGATGTGGTCGCTAGGGTTGCTGGTGATTGCATGACAGTTCCATCTTACGAAGAAGCTAAAAAAAAATAGCTGACGACACAGAATTACAATCATATTTCGATCTTGCAGATTATTTAAAGATACCAGTCTTTGAAGTATTAAAAATGACTTACGAGGAGTTTTTGATGTGGATTGCATATTTAGACGATAAAGCAAAGAAAGAAAGAATTGAAAGAAACAAAGCACAAAACCAAGCAAAAATGCGTAGGAGATAAATGACCAAAAAAGTTGCTATAGATATAGTCGCAAGAGATAAGACCAAAGCCGCCTTAAATGGTGTGAACAAAGGTTTAAGTAAACTCAAAGGACAAGTATTTAATTTAAGAAATGCTTTTGCTGGATTAGGTTTAGCTTTAGTTGGTAGAGAGTTTTTAAATACATCAAGATCAGTTGAACAACTAAGAGTGAGATTTAAGTTTCTATTTGGATCGGCTCAAGAGGGTGCAAAGGCATTTGATAACTTAACAACCTTTGCGGCAAAAGTTCCATTCAGCTTAGAAGAAATCGCTGGTGCATCAGGATCACTAGCGGTAGTTGCAAAAGACGCAGAAGATTTAAACAGAGTTTTAGAAATAACTGGTAATGTTGCGGCTGTCACAGGATTAGATTTTAGAACAACAGCAGAACAGATACAAAGATCATTTGCTGGTGGCATTGGAGCGGCTGATTTATTTAGAGAAAGAGGTGTCAGAGCTTTACTTGGTTTTGAGGCTGGTGCGAAAGTATCAATTGAGGAAACTGTTGCGGCATTTGAAAGAGATTTTTCTGGCGATGGAAGGTTTGGTAAAGCTACTCTTTCATTAGCTCAAACATTTGATGGAACATTGTCTATGCTTGGAGATAAATTCTTCAAGTTTAAATTAGCTGTAATGGACTCAGAGCCTTTTGATTTTTTAAAAGTAGCTTTTTCACAGATAGACATATTTATTGAGAAGAATTTTAATTCTATTGAAGAATTTGCAATGGTGGTTGGAGGTAACATTGTAAAGATAGCTAAACAAATGATTTTATTCGGTGCGGCTGCGGCAGATTTATTAGCACCGATATTTAGAGAAGTAAAAGCATCAGTCACAAATTTAATAAATATCTTTAATTCATTGCCAGCAGTTGCACAGTCTTTAGGTCTCATTGGATTATTATTTTTAGGAAGAAAAGGTTTAGCTGGAATTATTGCACTTGATTTTGCATTACGCAAAATAGGTGAATTAACTGGTTTAAGTGATGTTTTCAAAGATGCAACAAAAGATATTCAAGGTTTTAATAAAGAAACAATTACATTAGATGAGATACTTGCAAAACCATTAGAAGAAAGATCGTTTTTAGAACAAGCAAAAGTTGTCTTAGCTGAATTAGATGTAATGATGCTAGATGCAAGAAAAAATTCTGAAGATTTAGATGATGCATTAGCCAATATATCAAAAACTACAAAAACATTTTCAGATAGATTATCTGATACAAAAACTAGGTTAAAAACTACTTTTCAAGATGCTATGAAGTCTGCTGACAAAGCAGTTAGAGGTTTTACTGATGCTATTGCAAGAGCAATAGTTACTGGTCAATCTATGGGAGAGGTTTTTAAAAATGTTGGTATTTCTATATTAACTTTTTTTATATCTTCAATTTTAGAAGCTATTTTGATGGCAACATTTTTAGGAGACATAATTGATTTTATAAATGAAAAATTCAAAAATCAAAAAGATGAATCAAAAGACACCGCAAAAGCACTAGATGATTTTTCAAAATCATCAGCGATTGCTACCGCATCACAAACGGCTCTTGCAACATCTATTAATAGAACAAATGCTGCACTTGCAATGCAAAATCAGTTATCACAAGGTGGTAGTTCAAAAGGTTCTGTCATTGGCTCTGTATTAGGTTTTATTGCTGGTGGTTCAACTGGTTCAGCCATTGGATCAATTTTAGGTGATATCTTACCTTTTGCAGAAGGTGGTAGACCACCAATAGGCAAAGCCTCTATTGTTGGTGAAAAAGGTGCTGAATTATTTGTTCCTGATTCTGCTGGAACTATCATTCCAAACAACGAACTTGGCGGAGTGACGAGTATCACTTTCAACATTAACACAGTAGATCAAAGGGGGTTTGCTGAATTGCTTGATGGTCGTAGAGGTCAGATAATAAACATGGTAAACACAGCTTTGAATAATAAAGGAAGGACAGCCTTAGTATGAGTGGAACATTTCCTACAAGCCCAGAGGCGGCTAGTGTCTTAATTACTAACAATCAAACAACATTAGTATCAACTGCAATTAGTGGTCGGAGACAAGCTAGACAATTACAAAACCAAAGATGGGGAATGAGAGTTGCTTTTCCAGCGATGACAAGAACCGAATTTAATCCAATATTTGCATTTATTACTCAACAAAGAGGTAGGAAAGAAAGTTTCCAATATACACCGCCTATATTTGATGACACATTAGGAACTGAAACTGGTTCAGTATTGGTAAACGGATCTCATTCTGTCGGTGATACAACAATTGCAATGGACGCATTTGCGGCTGACGGATCAGGAAGATTTAAAGCTGGTGATTATATTAAATTTGGTGGTCATAATAAAGTTTACATGGTGGTTAGTGATGTTACTTCATCAAGTAATGCTGCAACAGTAACGATCGAACCACCTTTGACAACAGCTTTATCAGATAATGATACTGTAGTTTATAGTAGTGTTCCATTTACAGTTGCTTTCAAAAACGATATTCAACAGATACAATTACCCAATGATGCTAAGTTTAGATATGAAATGGATTTAATTGAAGTAATATGACAAGAGGTTTACATTCTGATCTTAAAACGGAATTAGCAACAGATCATTTAGATCAAATATATTTAATACAATTATCTATTGGTGGGACAACTTATTATAGGACAACTGCTTATTTTGATGTTACTTACGACAGTAATACTTACTCAGCAAGTGGCGATGTCCTACAAGTACCAAGTGTAACTGAAAATAATTCGCTTTCTACTGCTCAGGTAGATTTAGTTTTAACTGGTGTCGATCAAACATTCTTTACTTTATTTTTAAATAATAATCATACGCATCAACCAGTAACAATATTTCGGGCTTATCTGAATGACTCAGGAGCATTAATTAACAACCCTTATACTTATTTCGTTGGATATATTTCAGGGTACAATATCAACGAAACAACCACTTCAAGTAAATTAACAATTAATATTGCTAATCATTGGTCTAACTTTGAAATGAAAAAAGGAAGGAAAACAAATGATAATTCTCAACAAATATATTTTAATGGAGATAATTTTTTTGAGTTTACAACAGCAGTAATAACTGATCTTGAGTGGGGTAAAACAACTGACCAACAGTAATTTAGTAAAAGCAACAAATTCAGACATACCAGAGTTGATAGGTTTTCTAATTGGTATGCACGATGAGGCAGAAACTTTATATCCACCATATGATAAGTTTTTGATGAGCAAATTTATTAAACCAATAGTTGCAAACGAACTGTGTATATTGTTAAAAAAAGATAAAAAAATTATCGGTGCAATAGGTGGTCAAGAAAGAAGATGGTGGTTTTCTCACAATAAATACTTAGGTGATGCTTTTTTTTTCATAGATAAGAATGAAAGAACTTATCAAAATGCAAGTGCTTTAGCTAAAAGTTTTTTAAAAATAGCAAGTAAGAAAATGATACCTTGTTTGTTGGGTACTTTAGATGGAAAAGATCTAGAGAGAAAAGCAAATTTTTATAATAAATTAGGATTAAGACAAATAGGAAATGTTTTTGCAGATGGAGTTTAAATGGGTTCAATAAGCGATTTTGTAAATGATGCAGTAGATTCTGTATCAGGTGTTATTGATGATGTCGTTGATACAGTAGGTGATGTAGTTGGTGGAGTAATAGATTTTGCTGGTGACGTTGTTGAAGAAGTTGTTTCATGGATTATACCTGAAGTTCCAGAACTTCCTGAATTGAATTTACCAGATGCGGAGGCTGGTGCTTTAGGAACACAGGGATTGCTTTTAAATAAAAGAGCTAGTGATACATCGCTACCATTAATTTATGGGACAAGAAGAATAGGTGGTAATATTGTTTTTATAGCGACTTCAAATGATAATCAGTTCTTATATTTAATTATGGCTTTGTGTGAGGGTCAGGTTGCTCGATTTACAGAATTATATATTGATGATGAACTCTATGCAACATTTACTGGATCAGACTCAACTTTTGGCACAAAAACTTTGATTGAGAGTATGTCTGATTTAGGTTTAAGTACTCTTGCTCCAACTAATACATCAGGACTTTCAATTGAAACATCACACCCAGCATATCAAGGAACTGAAGAAATTGATGGAACAGAGACGACCCACTATTTAACAAACTTTACTTTTTTCAATGGAACAGACGATGGGCATTATTATCAAGTTGGAGTAAATTCTTTTTCATTTCCACAGTCCTTGTTTTCATTAGGTTGGCAAGATGGTTCTGCGGGGAGCAAAGCACATTTAGGTAAAGGTATATGTCATGCCGCTTTTAGGTTTAAATATAATTCAGATGCTTTTAACGGAATACCTAAAATAAATTTTGTTATTAGAGGCAAATTAATTAACACAAATTTAAGCGGATCAACTTATGCTTATTCTGCAAACCCAGCATATATTTTATATGATTATTTGACAGGAACAAGATACGGAAAAGGTTTATCTTCTAGCGACATTGATACTGCTAGTTTTACTACTGCTGCTGGTGTTTGTAACACTTCAGTTACACCTTTTACTGGTGCTAGTTCGCAATCGTTATTTGAAACTCATGCCGCACTTGGGAGTAATACAAAAATATTAAATAATGTTCAATTTTTGCTCTCTAGTTTTCGAGGGTTTTTTACATATACAGGAGGCAAGTACACAGTAAAGGTTGAAGGTACTGGTTCATCAGCAATGACAATTACGGAGGATATGATTATTTCTAGTATTCAAGTCATAGGTGAAAACAAGAATGAAAAATATAACAGAGTTATAGCAACTTTTCCTGATGAGAATAATAATTATCAAACAATGGAGGCTATTTATCCTCCAGTTGATGAAACCAATGTAGCAAGTGATTTTAAATATGCAACCTTACTATCATCGGACAATAATCAAGAATTGCATTTTAATATTAACTTGCCATCGACAACCAATTTTTTTCAAGCCGAAGATTTAGCAGAGTTAGTTTTAAAAAGATCAAGAACTGGTTTAAGAATACAATTTGTCGCAACATCTGAGGCTCAAGAATTAACAGTTGGAGACATATTTGCAATAACTCATACTGGCATGGGATTTAGTGCAAAAAATTTTTTAGTAACTAAAGTTTCCTTATCGGTAGCTGGAACTGTAGGGATAAGTGCGGTAGAGTATGTAGCAAGTGTCTATACTTATAATACAAAAATACAACAAAGCGATGCACCAACAACTTTCTTACCTAATCCAAAAGTTGTTAATGCACCAAGCATAACATCTATTTCAGATGAATTAGTGAATGTTACTGAAGGAAATATTAATGTACTAATGACTGTTACGTTAAAAGGTACTCCAGATTTCTTTGTTGATAAGTTTGAAGTTGTATATAAAAAATCGACAGAAACTATTTATAAAACATCTGGAATATCTAGTGCTACAGTTAGACAGATTGCGGTTGAAAGTGGAAAAACTTATAACGTAAGAGCAAGAGCAATTAACTCTTTAGGTTATAAATCTTCTTTCGTTACTGAAGATCATTTTGTTGTAGGTGCTAGTGATCCACCAGCTAATGTTTCTGGTGTAAGCATTGATTATCAAGTCGATACTGCGGTTTTGAGATGGACACCAAGTACAGATTTAGATTTGGCTTATTACGAAGTTAGGTATAATCCTCTTACATCAAGTAGCAATACTTTAGCGGCTTTTAACAATTCAGTTATATTATTTGATAAAGTAGCACCACCAACAAATCAAGTTTTAGTGCCTTTGAAAGCTGGAACTTTTTATGTTTCTGCATTTGATTTATTAGGTCATCAATCTACAAATTTATTAGCAAATGGAAATTTTGATACTGGAATATTAACAATAGGAACTATATCATCTGTTTCTGGAGCATCTACTGTAGCTACAATTACAGAAAGCACAGCCTTTACTGGAACAACTACAAATACTGTTTCTACTGGAAATAGTTTAATTTTAGACTCAAACGGAAATTTTGATGATGCTTCAGGCAATGTAGATGATGCAGTTGGTTTATTCGATGCTGGTAGCGGTGTTATATCTTCTGGAGAATATGAATTTGCAAATCAATTTTCTTTGGGTGCAAAATACGAAGGTAGAGTTGATAGTGCTATGACTGTTAATTTTTTAGATTATATCAATAATTTTGATAGTTATGGTCAAGGAACAGCTTTATTCGATACTGCTCAGGGTTTATTTGACTCTGCTGGTTCTGTTACTAATTGCAATGCTAAATTGCAAATTTCAACATCTGACGATAATTCAACATATACTGGATTTACTGACTTTATTGCTGGGAACTATGCTTTTAGATTTGCAAAATTTAAAGTATTGTTATCAAGCGGAATAGCCTCTCAAACACCAGAAATTACAGCTTTACAAGTATTTTTACAAATGAGAGAGAGAACAGACACAGGATCAAACATCGCTTCTGGAACAGATGCGGCTGGTAAGACAGTAACATTTGGAACAGCTTTTTTTGCAGAGCCTTCTGTTACAATAGCGGCTCAAAATCTTGCGACCGGTGATTTTTTCACAATTACAAGTAAATCTGCAACAGCTTTTACAATAGAATTTTTTAATTCAAGTGGATCAACAATTGATCGTACTTTTGATTATGTTGCTACTGGTGAAGGTAGAGCAATATAATTGCCAAAATAAAACAAATCACTTATAAGGAGTAAACCATGGCACAACACGATTATAACATAGCAAACCAGACATTCCCAAATACTAGGTCTGACATCAACAATGCATTATCAGCAGTTGCATCAAACAACTCAGGAACAGCCGCACCTAGTACGACTTTTGCTAATCAATGGTTCTATGAAACAGACACAAACTTACTTCAAATAAGAAACGAAGATAATGATGCTTACATAACTATTGCTGAACTAGATCAATCAAACGATACTGTAGAATATTTTAAATCAGATACAGTAAGGACAACGAAAGTTGAATTTACAGATGGAGACGATGCAATAACAATTGTTGATGGTGGAGCAATAACAATAAATACAAGTGTTGAGGGCGGAGTTGTATTCAATGAAACAAGTGCTGATGTAGATTTCAGAGTAGAGTCAAATGCTAATATAAATTGCCTTCACGTTGATGGTGGCAATAGTTCTGTTGGTATCAATACGACAGGTCCTTCAGATGCTACTTTAGAAATTCACTCTTCTGTTCCTATAATAAAACTTCAAGACACAGATGATAGTTCTTTTAGTAGGGTTTATCATTCTGCGGGAAATTTACTTTTTGATGGAGACAAAGGTAATGGAGTTGATGATAGTTTTATTCAGTTTGGTTTAGATGACGTTGGAATAGGGAAATTTCACTCAAACAGACATTTTTCAGTAGGTGTAAATCTGCATGGAAGATCACCTCTTGAGGTTACACATACCGATACAGGATCTATACCTACCGGGGGTAATGTAGGAGCAACAGCAAGTGATGATAATATTTCTCTCGGTATTCATAACACAAGTAACTCTGCAACTTTTTGTGGCATAGGTTTAGAAACTAGAACAACTGGAGCGGCAAGAATTGCACTTTTAAATCAACACGTAAGCACATATATTGGTGATTTAGATTTTCAATTTAGAAATGGGGCATCTGCAAACCAAAACCATGCTAAATTTAGAGCATCAGGTGAAGGTGAATTTTATTTTGGAACTGAATTAGCAACAGAGGGAACAAGTCCAGTTAATCCAGTCGCATCAAATACTGGAAGTAATGAAGGTTTTGCAATATTTGCAGGATCATACATGGTTGGGGCGATAAATGCTAATCCTGTTATGTACTTAAATAGAATGACTGATGATGGAATTGTTTTAAGAATTAGAGGACAAGGAAGTGATGAAGGAGGAATACAAGTAAGTGGAAGTTCAGTTAGTATTCTTGGTTTTACTGGCACGCATTGGTCAAGACTAGAAGATAATTCTAAACCAACAATTCTGCGTGGCACAATTTTAGAGTCTATAGATAAAATGATGGACTGGTATCAAGTTTCATTTACAGATCAAAGTAATCAAAATAAAGTCTATTCAATAGATTTACCTGAAGGCGGTAAAGTTGGTGATGATTATGAAATTGCTGACCCTTTTTTTACTGAAACTAAATATGAAGAAGTTGATATTTTTTATACTGAAGAAGATGAAAATATACCAGAAGGCAAAAAAATAGGTGATAGAAAACCAAATATGGGAGGTAAATCTGTTGGTGATATCAAAGATGCAAAACCTATTTATACAGGTAAAATTGTATTAGAAGATGATATAAAACACACCTATTCTAAAGTATCTGACACCGTTGATAGTAAAAATATATATGGTGTATTTCAAGGTTGGGACGAAGATCAAGAAGGAGATGATGATAATGTAAATGATTTTACAGTTGCACAAGTTGGAACATTTGTCATAAGAGTCAATAAAGATGTAACTGTTGAAGCTGGAGACTTATTAGTATCTAATGGTGATGGTACAGCAAAATTACAAGATGATGATATCATTAGAAGTAAAACAGTTGCTAAAGTGAATTCAAACGTAAAGATAGAGACATACGATGATGGCAGTTATACTGTTCCATGCACGTTACATTGTTAGAAAGGAAAACTAATGGAAGTAAAACCAGAAGAAGCAGTAAACGCATTGACAAAACTTTTAAATGAAAAAGAAAACATCATTAGAGGTTTATATATTCAACTGGAGGCTCTGCAAGGAAAGTTAAATGAGAAAGAAAAAGAAAATGCCGAGCCAGAGTCAAAAGAATAGCGAAGCAATACAAAGGTTAGATAAGAAAGTTGCATTGATGGAAGCAGACATCAAAAGCATCAAAGACAATCATCTGCATACTATTGAACACAAAATTAATATCCTTACAAAAGTTGTTTTAGCTTTATCGTTTATGTTCACGATTGTATTTGCTGAAACAGTTAAATCATTTATAGACATTATTACATTATAGAGGGGAGACCTTATGGAGAAAACAATCCTATTGATTTCGGATTGTCATGCACCTCATCAGCATAAAGATACTCTTGATTTTTTAAAAGCAATCAAGAAAAAATATTCACCTATTTCAAGGGTGATATCACTCGGCGATGAGGTCGATGGACATTCGTGGTCATTCCATTCACATTCACCTGACCTTGCAAGTGCTGGTCATGAATTAGAAAATGCAAAAAAATTTCTTAAAGAATTAGAAAAGTTATTTCCAAAAATGGATATTCTTGAAAGCAATCATGGTAGTTTGATTTATAGAAAAGCACTAGCTTACGGATTGCCAAGAGGATTTTTTAAAAGTTACAATGATTACCTTGAAGTTGGAAAAGGTTGGAAGTGGCATGAAGATTTAATTGTCAAAGCAAGTAATGGACAAGAAATATATTTATGTCATGGTAAAACAACTAACATTATGAAACTTGGACAACAATATGGAATGAATGTTGTGCAAGGGCATTACCATACTAAGTTTGCTATTCATTATTGGGGTAATCCAAATGCTTTACATTGGGGACTTCAAGCTGGTTGTCTAATAGATAAAGACAGTTTGGCTTACGAGTACAATAAATTATTCAAAGATAGACCGATCATCGGCACAGGAATAATTATTGATGGATTGCCAAAGTTATTACCGATGGTATTGAATAAAGGTGGTAGATGGAATAAAGTTGTTCCATGAGTTCTTTCAAAATACAAGTTGGTGGCAACCATTACATAAAAAAATATGCAATACAACCTTTTGAGTTTATTTCAAAAAACAAACTCTCTTTCTTTCAGGGAGTAATAATCAAGTATGTTTTAAGATACCAAGATAAAAATGGTATTGAAGATTTAAAGAAAATCATACATTATTGCGAACTAGAGATAGAGAGGTTAAAAAATGGAAACAAATAGACTTATTGGTAGAATATTAAAACTTAATATTGATAATTACAGAGCTTTCGCGAGAGTTGGTTTTGCTCCAACTCCAAACGGAATTACACCGATATTATTTGCAATAAACATAAAACCATTCGATCAATTAGTTGATAGGGAAGCAAAAGCACACGCAATTTCTATTACAAAAAATTTAGAAAAGGGCGATACATTTGAAAAGATTGCTGAAGATTTGACTAAAGAAAGTATTGTTGGAAATGTTGTTCATTATATCAAAAACAATTTAGAAGAAATCATTGCAAATAAACAACCTGATAAAGTTGTAAAACTTAGCACCGATCCTTATAGGAAAATTAAGTAAAGGAGTAATCATGGATAAAATTTGGGAATATTTAGATATAGCTTGGAACTGGTTGAATTACAAAATCCCAGCTTGGATTGTAATAATACTGGTCGTATTGGCTTGGTTTAGTTAATGGAAGAAAGAAAGTCTACCGACTTCCTCATTATCCATTGTGCGGCTACAAAGCCCTCAATGGATATTGGGCTAAATGAAATAAGAAAATGGCATTTAGATTTGGGTTGGAGAGATGTTGGCTATCATTACATAATAAGAAGAAACGGAGAGGTGGAACTTGGTAGGAGCATTCGTGATACTGGCTCACACGCAAGAGGATATAATCATAAAAGTGTTGGTTTGTGCATGGTGGGTGGAATGGCTGAAGATAACTCTGCTGAAAATAATTTTACTGCACAACAATGGACTGCTCTATTAGATTTAGTAAAACAATTAAAAACTAATTATCCAGAAGCAGAGATAATTGGTCATAACGAAATTTCAGAAAAAGAATGTCCTAGTTTTGATGTTCAGAAATGGAAAGAAGATAATATATGATATTAGATGTTATTAAATTAGCGGTAGGTGCTGGAACGCACATAATGACTAACAGGCAAAAAAGAAAAATGTTAGAGTCTGATGCTGCAATGTTACACGCACAGAAAATGGCAAATGGTGAAGTTGAATATCAAGCTGCGGTTAGACAATCAAACGATCAAGGATTTAAAGATGAGTTTGTTTTGATCTTAGTTAGTTTACCTATTTTGCTTTTGATATGGTCAGTATTTAGTGATGATCCAATGATACAAGAAAAGATAGATATATTTTTTGATAAATTTGCAAATCTTCCTTTTTGGTATCAGTCTCTTTTTATTGGAATAGTTGCTAGTATATATGGTCTTAAAGGTGCAGACATCTTTAAGAAAAAATGACAGACATAAAAATAGTCTTACATAATACAATCAACATATTTTCGATTGTAAAAGTTCTTTATACAGTTAAGACGATGGATAGAGCGGTAGGTTGTTTTGAACTTTTAGACACTTATCCAGACTTGAGTTGCACTCACGATTTTGAACAAACACTCAAAGGAACAGTTAGTAATATTTATTCAGGATTAGATATTCAGGGAGAAGTATTTTTGACGGAGTTAGAAGATAACGAACTCTTGGACGGATCAATCCGCCCAAGAGATTTCGCTATAACAATTAACTAATTTGTAATACAAAACGATGTTTAGACGACATATCATTTACAGTCCTGTTGCCACCTCTTGAAAGCCACCCTTTACTATTTGGGTTGTAGCTCCAAGATTTATCAATTCTAAAACCAGCATGACGCAAATATGCACCACTCTCATTTTGCCTTATGTAAGTAATCATTTTTTTAACTTCTGGATATAATTCTTTATAACTATCTATTCCTTGTTTCACAAATTCACTTGGATAAGATTTTTCATGCCAAGATTTTTTCCATTTTTCGTTAAAACATATCCTAGTAATTTCGTGTATGTTCTTATTTCTAAATCTTGCAACCGGTCTCCCAATGGACATAGTTCCAAGTATTGGTCTATGACAATATAATACACCATCACAATAACCAAATTCTTCTGACTCACCATTTAAAATATATTCTGGTAATTCCTCGTCAAATACACTATCGCAAACTTGATGGCTTGAACCATCTTCTTCGCCTAATAAAACATAAGTGGCTTTATGACCTTGTAGTGTTTTGTTGTGTCGATGCTGTTCTCTTAAAAACAATTTAGCTAGACTAAATTTTAATCTCATAACTTTCATTGTTTATCCTCCCATTGTTGATATTGATAAGCAAGTAATAAAATTAATACTACCAACCCTCCGAAGAAAGCTGGTAGTAAAAAGTAATATAATAAAGTTTCCATTATGTAATCCTTTCAATAAATTTAGGTCTCGACAAAACTGTTTGTTTAGTTTGTATATCTGAAGTGCGATTTTTATATATTTCAAAATCTTTAATATTTGCACTAAATTTTATTTTGTCATTTTCTTCACAATCAAATTTATAACCACTATAAAACATTGACAAAGTTTCTTCTAAATCTGTCACAAAAATAAATAAAACTGAAACACCCCATTGAGTATCTAATTCAATCCTTTTTTTCAATGTTGCAACAAATTCATATCTTTTGCTTTTTTGACCATCAAAAAACTTTTGTTCATTTAATGGCTTTGTAATTTGTGATAAGGCGATTGTGTCTTTCAATAAAGACATGAAAAATCTAATCTCTGCTTTTGCAATCTTTAAAGGAAGTTCTTTTTCTTCTTTTGCTTTCTTTTTTTCTTCTCTTAATTTTCTTGCCTTAAGCACTCTCTCAATATCTTTTTGAGATTCATATAATCTTAAATCGTATCTCTGAGATTGAATGCCCTTTCCACTACCATCACATTTCCAACATATACCGTGATAACTATAGCGACCAGTTCCAGAACATCTGAAGCAAATATCTAGTCTATATTTTTTACCACGAGGTCCTTCCCAATATTTTCCAGTATATATATTCCCTTGATAATCGTATAACATTTTATTTACCCTTTCAGGGTGGCTTACGCCACCTCTTTTTTTTGTGAAACTAAATGCTCAATTAATTGCTGCTGTTTAATTTCTTTTACTTCTTGCTCGATGTATTTATCGAGAGAGATGCAACGACTAAATTCAACTCCTTTGTATTCAAAATCAATCCAAATTTGTCTCTGTTCTTTATCGTTCCAATACTCGCCCCAAACATCTTTTATTTTTAATTTAGGGCAAGTTTTCCATTCCTTAGTCTCGTAGTTAATATGCTTAACTTTATCTTTAATATATTTTTTCATTATTAATTCCTTTCGTTAATTGTTGTTAATAAACTATATGATTTATTAACACAGTAAAAGAAAAAAGATAAAATAATTTAATTTTTTTTACATAAGGATTTTGTACACCTTATGTTCACTAAATGTACCCTCATTTTGGGCAAATTTGAGCGATTAAAGGCTATTCTGGAAGGAGTTCTCCACCGCCAAAGAAATCGGCTATTTCTCTTATATTTGGGTTATCTTTGAGTATTTGAGCTATTTGCTCTCCTGAGTATATAGGACTGGTAATTTTTGCGTTTTTCAAAGCCCACAATTTATCTTGTATTTCTTGATTAAATTTTTGAATATCAGCCAAAGGTATCTGATAAACAGTAAATTTACCATTTTTGCCATTGAACTCTTTATATGCATATTTACTAGCAAATTTTTCGTTAATATACAGTTCTCCCTCCCATAAACGAGTTCCGTCTTTTCTTCTGTAGTTACAATAAATGTTTAGGTTGTATTTTTTTATTCTCCACAAAGCAATCCCAATCAGGCGGTCTCCGCCATTCCAAATTGGAAAATCTATTCCATATTTTACAGTTTTTTTCATAGCCCTTGTTTTAGTTCCTCTCTTTTTGTCGAATTATATCCTATTAAAAGTTTTACATAATCCTCATGTCCTAATTTTTTAGCCCAAGACTCAGCAGCTTTTATCCTAGATTGTTTTATTTGATCTTTAAGTTTTCCGACCTCAATATCACAAGTTGCCTTTGATTTTGCATCTACCTGACTGAAACCTTTTTCTCTATGATCTCCGTACTTCTGTTCAATAAGTTCTTTGCGGTCATCAATTAAACTTTCTACCTCTGCTTTACAGAGATATGCTTCACGATTAATAGCTTCTGTTAAAGCCGCTATCTTTTTTACTTCTTCTAAACTATTCATAACTGGCGAGGGCTGGGGTTGATACTAATTGGGGGAGTTGTTGTCCAGCCCTCATATTGTTAATATCCCTCGTTTGTCAAAGTGATATTGATATGAGTTGCAATATCTTTTTTTAGACAAGTATCAAGAGACACTAAATTTTCGTGAGCATTTACAATCTTAAATACATCACCATAATTCGTAACAAGCTGTTTTATTCTTTCAATTTTTCTATCTTCTTTTGAAGTGGGTTTAGTTTTTATTTCATGCTCTTTTTCTATAATCTCTGCAACAGCCTCATCAGATAGTTCATCGACTGCTTGGTTGAAAGATTTTTCTTCCTCAGACATTTCTATTTCTTCAGGGAGGCTCATTGTTTCAACTGAAGCTCTATCAAATTCAAGATAGCCATTTTTGTTACTCCAATTAAATTGTATTTCTGCTCCCTCGATAATCCATCTTGGTTGAGGTTTTTTGTTAAACCACCAAGTAGCAGTTAAAGTTTTGAATTTTTCATTCCATGTTTTTAACTGTTTAACTTCATCAGTTATGGCATCTGGTTTCATTGCAAAACCTATTCCCTTGTCGTTTGCATTAAAGACTTTAGTGATCTCGCACTTAATCATTTGCATTTTGCTCTCCTTTCAAAAGAGTTATTATTTTTTGTTTAAAGTTTTCATCACTATAATAAAAACTATTAGTATCAGGAAAAGGAAACATATCAATCCAGTCTTGCTTTGTTTGACAGATATTATCAATCCTCTCAATCCAAGACATATTTGATTTCATTATTTCCCAGCCCTCCGCTAATTCTTTTTGTGATATTTCATAATATTCACATTTTTTATTTGTTCCATATAAAAGTGCAAATCTTCTTTTTTTACCAGATAAACCCCAATAAAAAGATTGTTGTCTTATCCAATTGGTGTTTGGAATATTGTAGTTAGGCATTCGACTTGGAGCTTTTATATCTACAGTTACATCATTGAAAGTAAAATCCGCTAAACCATAACATTTAAATGAGCCATGAGTGCCATGAAAAGGCTCTTGAAATTTTTTTATTCTTCTAAGTTGCCTTTGTTCTAATTCTTTTGCCATGAGCGAAGCGGCATCGGCACACCATTGATAATATTTAGGATCGACTCCTTTCAGCTTGTCCCATTTACTATCAACATATCTTCTAAGATTACTTTCTGTTGGTGATCTATGAAGTATGTACCGCACAGCCGCCTCAACACAGTTTCCCCTAACCATGTTATCGTTTTGGGGTGATTTAATCCCAAATAATCTGTAAGCTAATTCTTTTTGAGGTGCATCGACAAAACCATTTATTGAACTTGGTGAATGTCTATAACCAATTGATTGTAATACTGACACCTAATAATCCTCCAATTATTATTATTAATAAAATAGTTTTACCATAACTTGATAAGTATGTGTTATTTTTTTTCATATTTTTTTTCTAATGCTTTTATCTGTATGTTAAATTTTTCTTCTGATTTATCTCCCATGATTTCAGATGCTTTGGTGCATTGTTCAAACCATTTATCATCATGTTTAGAAAATTTTTCTTCTGCTCTTTCTAATGCTTGTTTATCAAAATGATCTAAATTTTCACCCTTATCGTATTTTTCAACTGCCCTTGCTTCTCTACGAGTTAATTTAACACCATCATATTCAACATATCCAGTCGGCATCAAAACCCTCACTTTCTATATCTATCTTTTCACATTCAAAACATAAATCTTCATTTGTTACTTCATCGTGATCGCATCTTGCTCCACACTCTTTGCATACAAATATTGGATTACCTGACATCTAATTCCTCCGCTATATCTTCTAATAAAAAAATACCCTTTTCAATTTCCCATGAACACCAATCAGATTTGACATATTTTATTTGAGTAAAAAGCATAAGTATCAAGCACAAAGCAATGATAAAATCAAGTATAGTTGAAATTACTCCCATATCAATACTTGATGCCCTCGACCCTCAAGACACTTTTCCATAATTATTTTATAATTATCAGGTGCTTTTGGTGTCAGATTTAGAAATCTAATTCTAGTTACATTGTAAACTTTTTTACTCACTTCCCATACTGGGTTGGTATTATCCTCTGCTATTGCTTTACAAGTGTACATATCATCATGTTGTCTTTCAGCATTATGGGGAATATTACCAGATCCGCCTCTGCTATCAATGATGGGTTTTACCGAGCAACTTGTTAATAATGCCATCAGCATCAAACTCAATGTTATTTTCTTCATTTAGTACCTCCTTACTAATTTTTAAAAAAACTTGATATTCATTATCCACTAAATGTTTAATTATTTCTTTGTTATGTAATTTTTTCTTATTTGTTTCTTTAGTCTTTCTAACTACTAAAGGGTGTTCTATTTTTGCGTACATTAATCTTATACAATCAAGTTTATAGTTTATGTCCCTTAATTCTGTATCAGTTAGATTAATTGCAAAATATTTCCAGCCATTTTCTCTTGGTGTATGTTTTGTCAATGTAAACCTCCTATTATGTATGTTCTTCTCTTATCTAAATAATTTAGAACAGCCACAACAACAATCACAATCACCTCATTAGCTGGTGTTTTTTCACATGAAAAAATCAAATCTTTATTACTTGTAGATTCTATCGTTATCATAATGCCCTCTGTTATTTATGAAAAATTATTTGAGTTGTTAATATTTGTAAAGCAAAAAATATTGACCTTAATATTTGGCATTTTATAAAGGGTTTTGAGGCGGTTTCCTCCAGATGAAATGCCCTTTCGTTTAGCCGCCTCACTAATTTTATGAAA
>VTLG01007040.1_pt1 | contig 30016 bp, 30 predicted proteins | sample 4694571 | NCBI WGS metagenome assembly VTLG01 (sample SAMN12604809, study PRJNA352737) | marine metagenome | biome: ENVO:00000447; feature: ENVO:00000209|ENVO:00000569|ENVO:01000036; material: ENVO:00002151; isolation source: viral sequences binned using virsorter ...
CGTGCAACCCTTGGTATGGAAGTAATGCATGAGCGTAATGCTCACAACTTCCCACTTGACCTAGCAGCTGCTGAGTCAAGCGAGGTAGCTTTAACAGCACCTTCAATTGGTTAGTGTAAGCGTGGCGACCTGACAGTTCATCATCGCCGCTGTTCACTTCCTGAAATTAAATGACAGTAACTACTGAATACGGTAAGCAAAACATGTTTGCCACTGAACCACCTATCGAAGTAACAACTATGAATGACAACGCTGAACTACAGAATGGCCGTTGGGCAATGATCGGAATCATGGCAGCTCTAGGAGCTTATGCTACAACTGGTCAGATCATACCTGGCATATTCTAAACACCACGTCCGTTCATCCATTTTTCATGGACGCATGAAACCTAAGCATGGAACGGGGCTTAGGTACTAAGGAATTACAATGACTGTAAAACTAAAGTATCGTGGTGTTACTTACACTAAAACTCTAAACAATTAATTACAATGAAAAAACTTGCACTTGTCCTAGCCTCCACTCTAGCTTCTACACCTGCAATGGCTGGTCCATATGTTAACGTAGAATCCAATGCTAGTTATACTGGCACAGACTACACATCAAGAGCTACTGACCTACACATAGGTTATGAAAACAATCTTGGCGATCTTGCATACTATATCCAAGGCGGTAAAACAATTAATGCTGCTGATGGCGTTGATTCAGAGTCTAATTTCTCTGGCAAGCTTGGTGGTAGTATCTCTGCTACAGATAAACTTGGTGTCTATGGTGAAGTATCTTTCGCACAAGTGGAAGACGCTGACAACAACTATGGCAGCAAAATAGGAGTTAAGTATAGCTTCTAAAAGTATGTGCGGAATCACACTAAACTAAACCTTGTACAGCGGAACTGTACATTAGATTATTAACTAATAACAATGGCTTTTAACACAAACTCAGTAGCAGGTACAGTTGTACATGCTCAATCTCAATGGAATACTAAGCTTATCGTTCCTAACGATATTAGTATAGCAAGTTCAACAACTTATCAATCAATCCTTAAGTTTGATTTAGGTAAGTATGAACGTGCAATCTTTAGAGTATACCTTGATGTACAAAACCATGCAGATGGTGACCTCAAGTATAAGATTCTTACACCAACTAACACTGTAACTTACAGAGCTAGAAACATGGTATCTGAGAATCCTATCTCAGGTGCTGTGACTGAAGCTGTGACATTCGATGTTACAACTGCAGGTTCTCCTGAAGTCGTAGCAAACGGTGGTACTGGTCCTCTCTATGCATTCATAGAAGGCACCATAACTGCTGGTGATACAGCTGGTCATGTAGATCTACAAGCTGCACAGAATGCAAGCAATGCTAATGCAACAGTTGTTAAATTCGGTACATACTTAGAGTACCTTAAATTCTAAGTTAGTTAGGAGGTTCACTCCTCCTTTCTTGCGGGTGCCAATGGATGACTACAGCCTTCCAAGCTAGTATACAGGAGTTCGATTCTCCTCACCCGCTTTAGCTTTCGGCCCTTACGAGGATACCCTTAAGCTGTCTAGACGGTGGGATAGACCACAAATATTTGAACGAAAAATTTCCAAGCTTGGAGAGAATGTAAACTTAATCTCTCTATATAACAATGGCTAACGCCACACAGTCAGTACTCGGTGCCTTGAATAAGGCGGTCTCAAACACCGCAGGTTCACAGGCATATGATACCAAGTACGCAACCTATTTGAAGCTGTTCTCAGGTGAGCTTTTCAAAGCTTATGAGTCAGCAACTATCGCACGTGATACCGTGCAAAGACGTACCCTAAAGAACGGTAAATCATTACAGTTCATCTTTACGGGACGTATGCAAGCGGCCTACCATACTCCAGGTGAGCCTATATTGGGATCAGGCGATCCTCCAGTAGCTGAGAAGACCATCCAATGTGATGACCTTCTAATCAGCTCTGCGTTCGTTTATGACCTAGATGAAACACTTGCTCATTACTCTTTGAGATCTGAAATCTCATCTAAGATTGGTCATGCTTTGGCTGAAGCTTATGATAAGAAAGTCTTCCGTACAATTGCACTAGCTGCAAGGGAAGCTCATCCTATCACTGCATCACCAGGACCAGAACCAGGTGGTACTCAGATTGAATTGGGTGCAACTAAGGAGTACAATGCTCAAGCTCTAGTGGATGCTTTCTTTGAAGCAGCTGCAGTTCTTGACGAAAAGAACCTTCCTAAGACAGGACGTACTGCTGTACTAAACCCACGTCAGTACTATGCTCTTGTGTCTCAGGTATCTTCTAACATCCTAAACAGAGACTATGGTAACTCACAAGGTAACCTAAACTCTGGTGAAGGTCTTGTAGAAATAGCTGGTATACAAATCAAGCGTTCTAACAACCTTCCATTCTTAGCTGGTACAGTTAACTCTCAGTCTGGTGAGAACAACACTTACTCAGGTGACTTCTCTACACACTGTGGTTTGATCTATCAAAGAGATGCTGCAGGTATTGTTGAAGCCGTTGGTCCACAGGTACAAGTTACAGGTGGTGACGTTTCAGTTCTTTACCAAGGTGATGTAATGGTTGGTAGACTTGCAATGGGTGTAGGTACACTTAACCCTGCAGGTGCAATCGAACTAACTTCAGCACGTAGCTAATTATGTCTCTTAATCCTGGCACAAGTGTAACAATAACCAGGGAGAAAGGTCAATCTAGTACTCTTAGTGGTATTGGTACAGTTGATAAATCAATTACCAAGAATCCAGCCACTCCTTTAGAGTACGGAAGAAAGCATCTTAGCCCTGCTAATATTGGTACAGTTTCTTAACAATAAAATATTATGGCAGTTCCAACAGCAGTTGGTGAGTACGGTTCTTGTCAAGGTACAGAAACACGTATCTCTCCTTCTGATACAAGTGGATCAGGCACCCCTTCAGCGGTTGCCTCCACAACTAAAAACTTACGTTTAGCATACAACACTGTAGGCGGCTCAGGTGTCCTAGACACTTGCGCAGTTGTTACAGCTCAGTATAACTAACTCATTCGGGGGGCTTCGGCTCCCCTTTTTTTTATTTATAAATTTTAACTATGACTACCACAACCGTTGATATCGATACCGAACTATCCGCAGTCAATGCGATTCTTGGTAGTATAGGTCAGTCTCCAATATCTGCTTTAGACTTTGCAAACCCTGAGATATCATTCATATATAATCTGCTTAAAGAATCTAATCAAGATATACAAAATGAAGGCTGGACATTTAATTTAGAATATCATATAAAAGAAAACGTTAACACTTCTGATAATAAAATTATTATTTCATCTGATGTTATTCGTATAGATATGGAAGATTCATGGGATCGAACCCGTGACTTTGTTAGACGAAAAGATAGTGATGGTATTTGGAAGATGTATGATAGGGTAGACCATACATTTGAATTTCCAGATGATGATTACTTCTATGTTAATGTAGTTAGACTACTTCCATTTGAAGATATACCAACAGTATTCCAAAGATATATAACATACAAGGCATCAGGTAGAGCAGCTGTGCAGTTAGTATCTAACCCTGGACTACAGAAAATGTTAGGACAATATGAAATACAAGCCCGAGCAGCGTGTATGGAATACGAATGCAATCAAGGTGACCATAACTATATGGGTTGGCCTGATGAATCTGCTTATCAATCTTACAAACCTTATACAGCACTTAGACGCTAATGGCAAGTGTTACACAAAAAGTACCTAATTATGTTTTAGGTATATCAACTCAACCAGATGAAAAGAAGATACCAGGACAAGTTGTAGACTTAGTTAATGGAGTACCTGATGTTGTCAATCAGTTACAGAAACGTCCTGGCAGTCAACTGGTTAAAGACATAACCACTACAAGTAACCCCTATGGGGATAGTAAAACATATGCTGTAAGTACTGCAGCTAATTCAAAATGGTTTAGTATTTATACAAAAACTAACGAACAATACATTGGACAATGTGCTGCAGATGGCGTCGTTAATATATGGAGATGTAGTGATGGCGCTTCAATCCCCGTTGATTATTCTCTTGTTGCTGGAACAAATAAAGCTACATATCTAGATAACACCGCATTATCAGATGAAACATCGTCTGATATACAGGTGATGACAATCAATGAAACTACCTTCTTTGTTAATAGAAGAAAAAATACAGCAATGTTATCTGGTACAGGTGATAAGTCACCAGCCCAGTTAAATGAAGCTTTAGTATCACTTGATACTATATCTTATGGTAAACAATATGCATTAGATATATTTGATCCAGACGATAATACTACTTATACACACACTAGAGCTACACAACTTGTAGTGGATGAATCAACTAGCTACAGTGGTACCAGTAATGGTGACTGTTTAGGTATGGGTAGAGAAGTAGTAAGTGTAGCTACAGGTACAGATAAGTTTAGTACTTCACCTCCTGACATGAGTGCTAATGGTAAATCAAGACTTAGGTATTCAATAGATACAAGATGTACTCCACAACCTACAGCTCCAGTTGATGATAGTTATTCATATCATGATACATATCAACCATTTGTAGATTTACAATTTGGTGGGGAAGGATGGGCAGCTAATGATACTCATCAATATACTTCAGAAAAAGGTGTTACTACAACAGTTAAAGTTAAAAATACAACAACTATTACATCAAGAGCTAATATAGCTGCTGTACGACCTATGGCCACATCATCCACAGCGGAGCAGCATGTGTCTTCAGGTGGTATTTTAGGAGAGTTAAAACATACCTTAGATAATATCAGTGGTACAGATATAACAGCAACAATATGTGGTAACGGTTTACATTTATATAGACCAAGCCCATTTGGTGTAACAACACCTGAGAAAACCTTGATGTCTATTGCTACAACTGAGGTTAATAATATAGCTGATCTACCACGTGTATGTAGACATGGTTATATTGTACGTGTTGTAAACAGTGGAGAAGATATGGATGATTATTACCTACGGTTCCAAGCTGAAGGTATTGCTGCAGACATTTCTAAATCAGCTACATATTCCAGATCTGGTGCAACAGTTAGTGTATCTTCAACAGCTCATGGATTAAGTAATGGTGATACAGTATTCCTTGATTGTACAAGTGGAGCAGGTGCTGATGGACATTATACAGTATCAAACGTATCTAGTGATGCTTTTGATTTAGCAAATAATAGATCATCTGGTACAGTTAGTGCAGGTGCTACTTGTACATACACTCCAGCTCGCTTCGGAGAAGGCGTGTGGGAAGAGGTAGCAGCTCCTGGGATAGAGATTACCTTAGATAAGGATACGATGCCTCTACAGCTCAAGAGAGTTGATCCTGGTACCTATGCTATTAATGGTGGTTCTTCACGTAACTATACTAATGGAGCATTTCAATTCCAATATCCAGATTGGGGTCAAAGAGATGTAGGTGATAATATTACTAACTCTAAACCTACATTTATAGGTAACCCTATTCAAAAGATGTTCTTTTTTAGAAATAGAATAGGTCTACTCAGTAATGAAAACGTTATCCTATCTAGGGTTAATGATTATTATAGTTTCTGGGTTAAGACAGCTATGGCTATTTCTAATGCTGACCCTATTGATTTACAATCAAGTTCTACATATCCAACTAAACTATTTGATGCTGTAGAGTCTGGTGCAGGTCTAGTAATATTTAGTGCTAGTGAACAGTTCCTTCTGAGTTCTGGTGCTGAAGCTTTACTTACACCTGAGACTGCTAAGATTGGTTACTTATCATCTTATGGATTTAACGCTGATACTAAACCTGTATCATTAGGTACAACATTAGGTTTCTTAAACAGTACTGCTAGACAAGCTCGTTTCTATGAAATGGGTAATGTAACACCTAGAGAGGATCCAATCGTACAGGAACAGACTAAAATTGTAGGTGAATTATTTCCTCAAAAAATTACAAATATATGTGAATCTAATGAAAATGATTTACTTTTATTTGGTGTAGATAGTACATTACATACTGCTACAAATGAAGTATGGGGTTATAAGTATTTTGAGGCAGGTGGTAAACGTGCTCAATCAGCATGGTTCCGATGGACTATGCCTAATAACGTTATATACCATACCATTCTTGATGATGTATATTACGCAATATTGAAACCAGCTGCTAGCAATAAATTTACACTAGAAAAATTTGACATAAAATTAACTTCAGATACACCTATGATAGGCAGTGTACCTGATGAAAATAGGGTACATTTAGATACCAAGAAAACTATTGCAACTGGTGATATAACTTATGATACTCAAAATGATGTTTCTACGTTTACATTAGGTGCAGGATATTATAGTTCTAAGAATTTATCCGTATACTGTATTACAGATAGTGACTCTGCAGGTAGGAGTTATGATGTACCAGCTGCTAAAATAACTGGTACAGCTCCTAACGAAACAGTAACACTCCCTGGTAACTGGAAGACTTCTACTAAAGATGGCGCTTCAGTTAATACAGATATAATAGTAGGATATGAGTATGAATTTGAAGTTGAATTACCTAAGATTTATATTACTCAAACATCTGGGGATTCAGTAACATCACAAACTAGAGGATCTTTAATTATTCATAGAATGAATTTTGATTTTGGTGATGTTGGTGTCATAGATGTAACTTTAAAAAGAAGAGGAAGAGATGATTATACCTATACCGTTGAATCATTAGAATGGGATAATGTGTTAGCTAGTACAGCAACTATTGCTAAAAGTTACTTACATACTATACCAGTTTATGATAGAAACGAAAACTTAACAGTATTACTTAAATCAAATCACCCATCTCCTGCTACTATTCATTCAATGAATTGGGAAGGAGACTATTCACCAAGATACTATCAAAGTGTCTAAATACATTCACCCAATAACAATAGAAGCTGCTCTTTATGTAGCTTCACATCTTCGACCTGATGATTATAGAGAAGTGAAAGAAGGCCACGGTCATGAACCACTTCTCTGGATTCCTCAGTCATCTTTCTATGGAGAAACAGTTTGGTTTGAAACCCCCGACGGCAGGAATGCCGGACTGGCGGGAGTGCAAGAAGGCGGTCTTATATGGATGTTGTGTACACCAGCTATTCATTCATATCCCTTAACCTTTGCACGTGAAGCCAAACGATTTATAGAAAGTAGAGAAGAAAAACTCCTTTGGAACATTGTAGATAAACGGAATACCGCTCATCTAAAACTTCTAAAGTTTTTAGGATTCAAGTTCTTAAGGGAACTTAAACATGGTCCTAACCAATTAACCTTTATAGAATTTTGCCGTGTGCGAACCAGTAACAATAGCGACAGCAGCTCTCTCCGCAGGAGGGCAGATAATGGAGCATCAAGCCGCAACATCTGCCGTAAGAGGTAAAAATAATGCAGCTGTAAAAAATCACCATAGACAAACTCAAGAATACAATGTAAAAGCTAATCTTGATAATGTTCAATACCTTAATGATGTACAGGAACAAGAAATAGATCAAGATTATACATACCAAGCTATGTTAGATCAATGGTCTGATACAGATGCTCAGTTAAAAAATCTTTTTGCAGAGCAAGATTTTGAAATAGAAAATGCTATCATTGCTATGCATGAAGGATCTTATGCAGGAACCCAGACAGGAGCCACGGCTGCTAGGTTGGCAGGTAAGTCAGCTATGGAATCTGGAAGAAAAAAAGCGAGAGCATTACATGAAAAGATGTTTGCTGTAGATGAATCTAATAGACAAAAAACTAAGACTCATAGAGCTGCTAAACGTGATTCTATGAAACTATTTAATAATGTAAGATTTGCACCAATTCATGGTTTTGCACCTGCAGCACCTGAGTTAGAAGCTGGTCCTAGTAAGGCTGGCCTGATCCTTGGATTAGCAGGTACAGGTTTGAAAGCTCATGGACAGTTTAAACATAATACTTCCCCAGGTGTTAAAGCAGGTACAGATAGTAAAAGGTACTGGTAATGTCTAAATCATACGATAGAAATATTGAAAGGTTAAAAGCTAACCAATCAGAAATCTCTGCACAAGAACGAGGTATTACCACCGCTGCAGCTAATGCTAGAGGTCAGTATGAAATAGCACATGCTAGAGATATAGCTAATAAACTCACTCCTTTTTCTACTGCTTTACAAAAATGGAAAGATGAAGATATAAAGAAAAAAATAGAAGAAGGTAGAGCAGAATTAGATAAAGCTAAAATTGAAAATGCTAATTGGTTAGAAGAGCATGGTTCTGAACATCAGAAAAAAATCAGAGAACAGGAGAAGAAAATTGCAGAAATAAAAAGAGCACAAAAAGCTGGTGAATTAGAATTTGAAATAGAGGATGTAAAGGCACAAGATATTGAATTACAAAAATTAAAAACTGAATGGTTGCAGAGAAAAGGTACTTCAGGTTATCCTGATGCTGAAAGACTAGCTCAGTTATCCCCTTGGCAACAGTATGGATATGTTCAAGAGGATATTAAAAATAAAAAAGCAATGATCCCTGATATGTTAGCTCATTCCATGCAAAATGGAGAAGAGAATTTAACGTTTGGTGGTATTACATATAATGCAAAAGCGATATCTGGTAATAAATTAGCTTTCCAAATGAAGGAACATGCTACTCATTTTTATATGGATCAAATCTATAAAAATCTTGGGTTAGATAACTATTCAGAAGAAATGCTAAGACGTAGTAAAGTAGGAGAAACTGTAAGAAATGCTAAAGAATCTGAAATAGCAAAGCATAGAAAAGCATATAATATAGAATCATCTATGCGTACTCAGCAGAAAGCTGATATAACATGGAATGATAGTGAGCAAACAGGTAAAGATGTAGAACAATTTTTACTTACATATGGAGCGACTGTTAATACCAAGAACCAACTTCTTGGCAACAAAGGTGCATTAGATGCTTTCTTTCGTTTGTTAGTTGAAGATGGTGTAAAGAAAAATGGCGAGAACTCCTTACTTAGAAAAATTCACGACTTACCTATACCTGAAGATTTACGACAAAGGCTTAATGCTAAACCTGGTGCTACTTTTGGAAGTCATTGGGGTAAAAGATTTGCAGCTGCTGAACAATCTATTATCGATGGAAATACCAAGCAAGTCGATCAATTACTAGAGAACCAAGAATTAGCAGGTAAACAACTTACAGCTGCGTTTAATGCTGATAAAGAGGCAAAATATAAAGAAGGTAGATCTTTAACTTCCGCTGAAGTAAATAATTGGATAGATCAGTATACTGCTATTGGAGCAAAAATACCTGATATAGTTAAAAACTACCAAACCAATAGTGAAAGATCTGCTGAAAAAGATGAGAAAACTATAAAAAATATAATCGATAGAGATGGAGGAATTACACATCAACAGTTGGATAGTTTCCATCCTTTAGCTGCAGGTAGAAATAGAGACAAGGCGGATGCATTTGAAAAGAAACGGTATGAAGAACATGGTGCTGATGATTTAATTAAAGGTGCTTTAAATGGTACATTTGCAGATATGGGTGTAAAAGATAGAGAGAAAAGCGTAGCTTATCAAACTGCTTACCATAATGCTAAACGTGATTATCATAAGCAATTTAATGAATATATCTCATTTGGAGTTTCAGAGGAAACAGCACATCTATGGGCATTAACTGGTCCAAAGGATAAACAAGGACAAGCATTTCTTAATGATGACGGTCAGCCATATTTTGAAGGCAGGCTTGGTGTTCAAACAGAAATTGAAACTAATGGTGAAAATAGTAAATACACTAGAGCTGGTTTACATGTAGAAGACACTATTGGTGATGAGATGAAACGAATTAGATTTGCTATGAATGTTGAGAAAGAATTGTCAGCATCGAAGGAGCCTTGGAATCTAAGGAAAACAAAGATACTTGGTGGTGATTATGGTCAAAAACAACTTGATGCTATTAAAGCTAATATAAAAAGATATGGATTTAATCGTGGCATGGCTATGTCTACAGAAAATATCCAATTTTACAAAGCGATTATGGCTGGTAGAAACCAACAACAAGGCGGTTGGTGGGGTTTAATCCATGACCAACTTATGTTTGATGATCCAAAAGGCGGTGGTCTGCAACGTAATGAAGTGGCCAATTCAATCTTACCTCTTTATACGAGAAAAGTTACGGCAGAAAATGGAGAAGAAGAACCTCTTGAAGATCCAGATGGTGTAACAGAAGTATCCTCTTCAGCTCTCAGTGCTGCTGATAATGGTGCTTCTTTAATTGCTTATAATTATATAACTGATGCAGATAATTACTACAATAATAAATCAAATGGTTCAATATTTGATCAACCAGATCAGATACCAAGTTACTTAGGAGGTACAGCGTAATGGATGAATTTGAATTTCACCCTTCTAATTGGACTCCTGGGAATACAAAAACTGAGAACCCAAATTACTATGAGTTCATGGATCTGATTGAGGATCAATATGATGATACCGATTTTAGAACTGCTGAAGAAAAGAAAGTAGATGAAGAGCAAGAAGCAATATGGAGTGATGATAATCAAAGTCAACTAGGATCTGAAGTTTTTAAAACAGAGTCACAAGATGATACTTTACCATCTGGAATGGAAAGCCCATTTGCTGAAGGTAAGAATCCTTATGAACAAGCTCCTCCTGTTGTTCAACAACCTCAACAACCTCAATTCACTGAAAAGGAAGAAAGGTTTATTCGATCACAATTCCCTCTTATTCCTGACGAAGATGTTTTATGGGATCCTAAAAATTTTTCAGGTGATCATAATTTAGAACAAACACTCTGGCAAGTAAATCAAATAAATAATAATCCAGCATTACTTGAAAGATATGACCGTGATGGTGATGGTGAATATACTATAGTTGACAGATATGATCTTAGTCGGTTAAATTTACAACCAGAGCAAATAAAGCTTTTGAATGACAGATGGTTACATGGTTTAGAGAATAAAACCTTTTCTGCTAGAATGGATGGTTGGAATAAACAATCCATGGCTGAAGGTCCATTAGGTGTTTTACCACAATTACCTGGGCAGATGCCAGGAGTATTTATACCATGGTGGGTACAAGATACAAATATGTCTAGATATATACATCGAAGACGTAAACATGCATTAACCCCAAAAGGTGAAGGAGATCCATTATCAGGTGTCAGGCAAAACGTACTTGGTCCTGCTCTTGAATTAGGTAAGAACACTCTATCAACATCTGAAAGATTATTTTCAGTAGCAACAGGTGGTGACTTTATAGGTGCTAATACGCCTATTACAGACTTTATCATGAACGATAAAGATCCTATGTCAGCAAATTCGATGGCTATGGATCCTGTTCAAAAATCAACGGGTGATGACCTTGTATCTGAAGTTACATACTATGGAATGGGTGCTGCTTTAACTTATCTTACATTAGGTAAAGGTGCTCCCGCATTATTGAGTAGAGGTGCATTAGCAGTCAATAGTACTAAAGCAGCAGCAGCAATGAATGCCACTGCTGGTGGTTTGAAGTGGGCTTTTGGTGGTGGTATACTATCGAAAAGTTCTACCTTAGCTAAACCTGGTATTTGGGGAATGGCTAGCTCTACTGCAATTAGAACTAGAAAAGCTGGTCAAACTTTTGCTGCTGGTTTCTTAGAAACATTCCCACCTGCTTTCTTTAGAGATACATTTGAAACTGGTTATAGAGCTACAGATGAAGAAACACAAATTGGAAGTCGAATATTAAGATGGACTGGTTTATCTGCAGTATTTGGCAGACAGGCACATGCTGGATTTGAATCACCATTATTTAAACAATTCTCTTATGCGATGGGAACTGCTACTATTGATGGTGGTTTTAGTGTAGGTTTAATGGGAGCCTTTGGTGGATTGAAGTATATCGGTAGAAGATCAGGGATTTGGTCTCCTACCAACGCAGCTCAACTAAAATCAAGTACTTCAACTTTTGACTCAACTCATTATACACAACCAGTAAAAGATGGTAAATATTATCACGATCAACACTTACAGAAAACAAATGACATCCAAGAAGCTGCTGAACAACAATTAAGTTTGTTTGATGATGGCCCTGGTAACCCTTATTATAATCCAGACAATACTCCAGCTCAAGATTTCTCAACATATGGTCCACATAAAAATGGACAAGCCATGCCTGGGCAGGGTAACGTTCCTGACAGAACGACTGTTAGACAGGCTGTTAATGACTTAGATGAAATAGATGGTCAGGTTACAGTTGAGGGTGGTTCTACTGGTCAATTAATGACTCCAGTACAATTACGATTATTTGAAAGGTTTGGTGTTGATGATGGATATAGAAAAGGTTTAGTAGAATCTTTAATAAATGACCCTGTTTTTAAAGCACAAATCAATGCTTTACCAAAAGATAAGCGTACTCTTAAAAATCTAAGTCCTGGAACTTTAAAACGTATTCAAGAATTAGATGGCAGAGATGCAGCTAATATGAGTCCTGGCGAATACTGGGGAGAACTCTTCCTTGATCAACCTTTATCTACTGAAATAGGTGGTAATGAACTTGCTACTTTTACTTTAGAAAACTTGCAAATAGCAGATGCTTTGAATCGAAGTCTGTTAATAAGAGTAAGGGATTTAGCAGCAGGTGCTACAGAAATGTTGCGTAAGACCGATATATTTGCAGCACATGGTCCGTTAAGTAATGCATTAGATAACCTTACAGTAGGCTTATCTGAAGCAAAACGTACTAGATATACTTGGGGATTAACTAGAGATGTATTAAATCAAAGAGGTGGTAAGTTATCAGCAGATGATATAGTACATATCAATGATCAAGTAACTAGAAGATCACGACAAATTGATAAAGAAACTCGAGATGGTATTAGGTTAATGATGAGGATGTTAAAAAATAACGATTCTCATGAATTAGCAGAGGGACTATTAGAGGCTTTCCAGATGTCTAATAAGATACATAACTGGAAAGATTTTGATGCTTGGATGAGATCTAAGATTAGAGGTGGTGAATTTGATGGTAAGGTACATACAGGTGCCATGACCCGTGAATTACAAAGTGTTATGGTTAACAGTGTGCTTAGTGGACCTAAGACACCGTTAAGAGCGATACTTGGTACTACTACTAATGCTTATTATAATGCTTTTAATGAAGCAGCAGGTGCTTTAGTCCGTGCTCCTTTCACTGATAATTTAATACAACGAAGAGTAGCTTTTGCTAAATTACATGGTATGATTAATCTTATACCAGATGCTTATAAGATCTTCCAAACTAATCTAAAATCAAAATTCTCTGGAGACTTCGCTAATATCAGAACAAGATATTCTGAAGCTCCTACAAGAAATGATATAGATTGGGAGTTACAGAAAGAATGGACAGAACGGAACGGTACAGATGGTGACAAAGCTGCATTATATATCACAGATAATGCTAGGACTATGAATAATAATAAATTATTAGGATGGTCACCACGTACAATGGCAGCTGTTGATGATACATTTAAATGGTTATTAGCTAAATCTAGATCTAAAGAGATGGGTTTGCGGAAAGTTATTGATGAACTTGGAGATGCTTCTGCTGATATTACACCAGAAATGATGAAAAGAGCGGAAGATATTGAATATAATAATTTATTAGATATAGATGGTAATATAGATTTACGAAGAGATGCATGGTTAAAGAAACAATTTGAAGAGATTACATTAACATCTGAGTTAAAAGGATTTGCTGGTGCTTTAGATAAAGTATTTAATGAATTCCCTTTAATGAAACCATTCTATCTATTTGCTAGGACAGGTATTAACGGGTTAAATTTATCATTAAAAAATACACCAGGACTTGCTCTTTTACATAAAGAGACAATGGATATCCTGACACATACAGGAGATGACTTTGGTAATTTATCACGTTATGGTATAACAAATGCTAATGATCTAGCTAATGCAAAGTCTCTTATTACAGGTAGACAAGCAGTAGGTAGTGCTGTTGTATCAATGATGGGCATGAAATACATGTCTGGTCAATTAACAGGTAATGGACCTGCTAATAAGCAACTTAAACAGAATTGGATCAATTCAGGTTGGAAACCTAATCATATTTACTTTGGTAATGTAGGATTTAATTATTCTTCAGTAGAACCATTTAATGTGATATTCTCTGCTATTGCTGATATTGGAGATAATATAGAATTAATGGGATCGGAATGGGCTGAGAAAAGATTCCAAGCCGTAGCATTTGTATTAGGTCGTGGTCTGACAAGTAAGACTTATATGTCTGGGTTAGATAACATGATGCAATTAGTTCAAATGAAACCATGGGCATGGAATAAAACAGCTGCTAATGTATTAAATAACAGTATACCTTTAGCAGGTATGAGGAATGAGTTGGGTAAATTTGTAAACCCACATATGAAAGAATTAAATTCTGATATATGGTCTAGTCTTAGGAATAGAAACTTAGCATTTGAATATGGTCCTGGAAAAGATTTGATGGAAAAAAGTGATTTATTAAATGGCCAACCTATTAATAATTGGAACTTTATAGGTAGAGCATTTAACGCTGTATCACCTATTCAAATGGATTATAAGAGTTCATCTCCTGGTAGAAAGCTTTTATTAGATAGTAACTATGATCTTAAATCTACTACTTATGCTTACAAAGGATATTCTTTTGTAGAAAATGCTACAGTAAGAGCACATTTCCAAAATGCAATAGGTAATGCTCCTATTACATATAAAGGTAAAAAGTTTAAAAACTTAGAAAAAGCTTTGGATTATGTATCTACACAAAAGGATATAAAAATATCCATGGCTCAAATGAATGCTAATAGAAATAATCCAGCTAATTGGGATATTGATCCTAATTCATATCCACATAATACTGTTATAAATAACTTAATGAACCAAGCTCGGTCGAAAGCTTGGACTATTATTAATGATCCAAGTCACCCAGGATACTCAGAATTATTGAAAGTAAAATCTGAAAAAGATGGTCGTAATTCTCGTACAAGAGATGAAAGGCAGAAAATTTTGGATTTAAGTTTCCCTGATAAAAATATCGATTTTTTTCCTAAGTAACTAAATGGCACATACAAGCGTAACAAAAACACATTCCCAGAATACGGGAGCAGCTAATACATTTAGCTACTCAGGAAGTTTTGATGTATTCAAAGGAACTGAAGTAGTTGCATTATTAGACAATATAGCGTTGACCTATACAGCGTCAACTATAAATGAATCAGCATCCCCCCGAGAATATACTGTAGATACAGCAGCTAAAACCATACATATTGGTGGTGCTAATTTATCTAGTGGTACTATTATAATACGACCTAATACTGATATGGGTGACCCTACACCCAGAGCAGATTATACTCCAGGTGCATCTATAACATCAGCTGACCTTAATAATAACCAACTCCAATTAATGCGTAAAGCAATGGAGTATGATGAAACTAAGATGTCAACGACTGGTGATACCATGACTGGTCACCTAACGATGGGTGAAGACACAACAATTATATTTGAAGGTGCAACAGATGATGGATTTGAAACTACTCTTACTGTAGCTGATCCTTCAGGTTCTGATAAAACTATTACTCTTCCTAACGTAACAGGAACCGTTGTAACGACTGGAGATACAGGTACAGTTACAGCTACAATGTTAGCTGCTAATTCTGTTGATTCTTCTGAGTTAGTAGATGGTAGTATAGATGCAAGTCATATAGCAAGTGGAGCAGTAACAACAGCTAAATTAGGAGCTGATGCTGTAGATGGAACAAAACTAGCAGACAATGCTGTTGATTCAGAGCACTATACAGACGGTAGTATTGATACGGTTCACATAGCAGCTGACGCAATTACTGGAGCTAAGATAGCTGATGATGCTGTTGATTCTGAACATTACACAGATGGTAGTATCGACACAGCTCACATAGCAGACTTAAACGTAACTACAGCTAAGATAGCTGCTGACGCTGTAACAGGTGCAAAGATAGCTGACGACGCTATAGACTCAGAACATTACACTGACGAATCTATTGATACTGCCCATATAGGTGGTACTCAAGTTACAGCTGCCAAGCTTGCGTCTAACTCTGTTACTACATCTAAAATTACTGATGCTAACGTAACAACACTAAAGATAGCAGATTCTAACGTAACACTTGGTAAATTACATAGTGATTTAAAACAAACCAGTGTATCAGATAGCGACACACAACTTCCTACATCAGGAGCTGTTGTAGATTATGTAACTGCTCAACTTCTACCATTTGGTGGATTTGAAGCTATTGCTACTGAGGTTCTTTTCCCTAATACTCAACCTGCATCAGGTGTTGTAATTAGTATTGCAGATGCTGGAGGTGTTGTTGTTAATGGATCTGGTACTAGTACTACAGGTAGAACTGTAGGTGGTTCAACAGTAACTATCAATAATTTTGCTTCTAACTTTAACAGTTCAACTATTGACGCTGGTGTTCATTTATTAGTTAGTTCTACAGGTTCTAGTCAAACATATAACTATCATAAAGCAACACTTAAAGAAGCTGATTTATTAAGTTTAAGTAACGATATAAATGATTTTGCAGCTAGATATCGTGTTCAATCTGGAGAACCATCATCTAGTCTTGATGCTGGAGATTTAACATTTGATACCGCAGCTGGCAAGATGAAGGTATATGATGGAGGATCTTGGAATGAAGTAGCTTCAACTGGTGATTTCAAATTTCTTGTAATGACAAATGCAGGTACAACTAATGCTGCTACTTTAAATGGTAGTAATGTTACGTTTGACCTAAAAGAAAGTTCAACTGGTGGTGTTGCAGCAACTATAAAAAATGCAGCACAACTTATGGTTAGTGTTAATGGTGTCATTCAGAAACCTAACTCAGGTACTAATACATCAGGTCTAGACGGTTTTGTCATGACCGATGCAGATACTATTAAGTTTTGTGATGCTCCCGAAAGTGGAGATGAGATATTTATAATTCAATCAGGTTCAGCAGTTGCTATTCCAACACCAGGAGATGGTACAGTTAGTGCAGCTAAGATAGCATCAGGAGCTGTAGAAACAGCTAAGATTGCTGATGGTGCAGTTACTACAGCTAAGTTAGCTAGTGACGTTGTTACTGGAGCTAAGATTGCAGACGATGCGATTAATTCAGAACATTATACAGACGGAAGTATAGATACTGCACATATAGCAGCTGATCAGATAACTAGTGCTTTAATTGCAGATGATGCAGTTGGTGCTGAACATATAGAACAATTAGATGCTGATTTATCTTTTGCAGATAGTGCTAAAGCTAAGTTTGGAGCAAGCAATGATTTAGAACTCTCGTCTGGTGGTACTGGAGGTTTAATTAAAACCACTACTGGATCATTAACTATTGCAACAGCTTCATTACATATTAATAATGCAGCCGATACCGAACAATGTATACATACAACTGAAAATGGTTCTGTAGAGCTATTCTATAACGACTCGAAGAAGTTTGAGACGTATAGTTCAGGTGTTAAAACCTACGGAGGTTTTTTAAGAATTGTAGGTGATGAAGGAGGAACAGCAGAACTTAACTTGTATGCTGACGAAGGAGATGATGCCTATGATGTTTGGCAAGTAAAAGCTGGTGGTGCTTCAGATTTTTATATTGCTGGCTGGAACGGTGGCTCTTATGAAACCGCTATTAAAGCTACTGGTAACGGAGCAGTTGAAGCATATTACAACAACAGTAAGAAGCTTGAGACAAGTAGCGATGGTATTGCTGTTACTGGTGACGTAACAATAACTAATACTGGTAGCAACCCACAATTAGCACTTATTGCTGCTGCTAATGGTACTGCTGAGATACAGTTTGGAGATGCTAATGACGCAGTAAGAGGAAATATTATTTATGCATGTGGTACTGCTGGTGACAAACTACAATTTAATGGATATAACAATACTGAAAGATTCAATGTTGATTCTAGCGGCAACTTAAATATACCAAATGATTCAGGTAAATTTAGATTAGGAACTGGAGCTGATCTAGAAATTTTCCATGACGGATCGGATTCAACTATTTCAAATGCTACTGGTCAATTTACAATAAGAGGAGATACTCTTGTCCTTGCTGCTACTTCTGCTTATGAAAAGTATTTAACAGGAACTTATAATGGAGCCGTAGAATTATACCATAATAATATTAAAACTTTTGAAACAAACGCCAACGGTGCAAAGATTTTTGGGCCAGAGGGTGGTTCAGCAGATCTTTACATGTGGGCAGATGAAGGCGATGATAATGCTGATCAATGGAGATTACAAGCAACAACTGGTGGTGAGTTCACCTTAAAGAATAATGCTTCTGGTAGCTTAGAAACAAACCTAAAGGCTGTTGGTGATGGAACAATCGAATTATATCATAATAATGCTAAAAAGCTCGAAACTACTGCCTACGGCATGTTACATCAGGGAGGTGCAGTAGCAGCTTCAACTGGTTATTTCAAAGTAAATGATGACGGTCATTTCTATGCTGGAGATGATGAGGATTTATGGATATATAGTAATAGTAGTAATTCATGGTTTAAACAGAATACTGCTGGTAATATGTATTTCAAGGCTTATGAAGGCCAGAGTATTAGATTGTTAGACCATGATAGCTCAGAAATGCTTAAAGCTACTGATAAAAGTCATGTAGAGTTATATTCTAATACTGTCAAAACTTTTAGTACAACTACTAACGGTGCTATTGTTTGGGGTTCAGAAGGTAATAATGCGTCTCTACACTTTCATGCAGATGAAGGTGATGATTGGGCTGATTACTGGAACTTCAATGCTAAAACTGATGGTTCTTTCGAACTTCAATGTAGAAATGATAGTAGTGCTTTTGAAGATGTACTTAAAGCCGATAGAAATGGAAAAGTAGCATTATACTATGATAATACAAAGCGTTTTGAAACAACTAGCACAGGTTCTTTAGTTAGCGGTAAACTACAGGTTACTACTACTAGTACAAATACTGTTGCGGCTACCTTTAAAAATACTGGAGATGGTTCAGACGGAACAGAAATCCAATTTACAAATGATAGTGCTTCACCTGCTGATGGTGATCAAACTGCTTATTTACAATTTAATGGTAATGATGACAATGGAAACGGAACTATATATAATGCAATTATTGGATATACAGACGACGTTACAAGCGGTACAACTGATGGAAGTTTAAAATTCTACTGTAGATCTAATGGTAGCTTTACTCAAAGATTATTAATAGCTGCAGATGGTACGTTTACAGGTTCTGGTTCTAATGATATTTCTGATGAAAGATTAAAGGACAACATTGCAACTGTTGTAGATCCAATTGCAAAAATAAAAGCATTAAAAGGTAGAACATTTACATGGAAACCAGAAGCAAATTTACCAGAAGGTACTAAGTATGGTTTTATAGCTCAAGAAGTTGAAGCGGTAGTATCTGATCTTGTTGATAATAAACATGGTCTTAGACAGTTTGATAAAGATAATAACTTAATCCCACAGGATGAAAAAGCAAAAATAAACCAAGATGAAGGTACAACTGAGTCAAAATCCGTTCATGCAACAGGTGTTGTACCAATCTTAGTAGAAGCATTAAAGGAGGCATTAACCAAAATCGAAACACTAGAAACAAAAGTAGCTGCATTGGAGGCTAAATAAACTATGGCAAACTCATTAACTAAAATTAATTCTGCTGGAATCAAAGATGATTCTATCGTTAACGCTGATGTCAATAGTGCAGCAGCTATAGCATCTACTAAAGTAGCTTTTACAACTACTGAAACAAATGGTGTAGCAACTACTCTTCAAGAAAGTTTAGAGCGTGTTTTTGTTTTTGAAGACTTTGGAGCTAAAGGTGATTGGAATGGTAGCTCTGGTACAGATGATACTACAGCTATCACTAATTGTTTAGCACGAGCAAAGGCATCTAATAATGCTTTTGCTTATGGTTCTCCTGGTAAACAATATAGAATTACTTCTACACTTGCTTTAAATGGCAATCAGATTGATGGTAGAGATTGTACTTTTATAAAAGATCATGCTGGAGTAGGAATTAAAGTTACAGGTGGATCTACCTTTACAGATCTTAAGAATTTTAAATTAGAACCTAGCAGTGGTAATACAGCAAGTGATTGGACTTTAACTGATGGTACAGAAATACAAGATGGAAGTTTTGTTGCTAATGAAACTTATATTATTGATACTGTAGGTTCTACTAATTTTGTTGCTATTGGTGCTGCCGCAAATACAGTTGGTGAAATATTCACTGCGACTGGTACTGGTGGCTCTGATGATGGTGGAGACGCAAGACAATTAAGTACTTTTAAACATGGTATATGGGTTGAAGGTACAAGAGTTAGAGCACATAATGTTATAGTTACTAATCATAAAGGATGTGGTATCTATATAAGAGATAATGCGTCTGGACATAATTGCAACAGATCTAGATATACAGATATTATATGTAATGGTAACTCTATTGCTGGTTTGTTTTTAGATGGATCAACAGCAGTTGATGATGATATGGCTGCTGTGATCATTCGAGGGCAATTTAATAGTAATAAAGGTTATGCAATATATGCTCCACAATTATCTCCTATAAGAGCTGCTGATATTTGGATTCAACAAGCAGAAGGTAATTTTACTGGATCCTCTTGGCCTGCAAACTTTAAGGATGAATCACACGCAGATTGTAAATACGCAGTTACGTTTCATAAAGCACGTAATTGTACAATTGGAGGTTATGTAGAACAAGCAACTGGATTTGAACTGAAGTTAGGTGATAATACATCTATGTGTAATGTTCACTCACAAAGAGAGAACCAAGATAAAGATACTGGTACTTCAGATGATAACGTATGGAGAAGTGGAAACCGCTTACATACTCCAGAGCAAGATACTGTTATAACAACTAAAACTAAAAAACTTGCTATTACTACAGCAGCATTAGGTATCAGTGAAACCTCTCCAGATACAATGCTTCATGTAACTAGTTCTGCTAAGGAAGTTGCTACATTTGAATCAACTCTTAATGCAAATAATTCAAATGAAATTGTATTTACTGGTAATAGAGGACATGCTAACGCAGCTGATAATGATATTACAACTTCATTTACCTTTAATGGTTCTACTGATAGTGCAGCTGCAACTTATGCTCAATTAAAAGTTCATGCTACAGATGTATCAAATGGTAATAAAGAATCAAAAATTACCTTACATGCTAGAGGTAGTAATAATATGATTGAAGCTTTAACAGTAGATAAAGGTGGTATAAATGTAACTGGTTCTATAAATATTAGTGCTGTACCAACATCAGATCCTGGTGTAGCAGGTGAATTATGGAGAGATGGAACTGATTTAAAAATTTCTACAGGTTAACTTATGGCAACAATTAAATGGAATGTACATAACTTAGAACGTGAAACTTCGGATGGTTATGTATATAAAGCACATTTTAGAGTAGATGCAGTTGAAGATGAACTTTTAAGTACTTATGTAGGTACTACTAAATTCAAGAAACCTAATACGTTAATTCCTTATAAAGATTTAACTGAAAGTAAAATACTTGAATGGATAAAAGCTAATGTTGATTCTACTGCTATTGAAGCTTCATTAAATCGAGATATAGCTCAAAAGAAAGAGCCTGTTATATCAAAAGGTTTACCTTGGGTAGTGGAGGATAAAGATTAATTTCTATTAATGGCTGGTATATTACTCCCTAAGCCTAACCTCCCTAAGCCCGTAGACCTGCCTAGAATCGATTTTAAGCCCCCTTCAGCTCGGATACCATCATATAAGCCTATGGTGATCCCTCCGAGCGATCTAGAGGCTCCTGCAGACACTAAAGCTGAGACTAAAGAATCAACAGAACAACCAGTTCAGCCTAAATTAAATTTACCTGTAATTGATATACAGTTACCTTTACCAACTGCAGAAGTTGTAGCAACTGCTACATATGCAGCTGTGGCTGCTGTAGCTACAACAACATTAGCCACCCCATTCTTTGATCAAATAAAGAAGAAACTTACTAAATTCCTACAAGGCAAGATTAATAAATGGAAGGAAAAACGGAAGAAAAAAAAGGACTCCTCGGAAAGCTGAAAGATGCTGCTGAGGATCAAGAACACCAAATCCAAATTCTTGGTACATTTGTCAGACTTGGCGTAGTAGTTTGGTCTGGCTTTATAATAACCATGAATTATGTTGAATTGCCAATGATTAAGAAAGCTGGTAATTCAGATATTACGTTCGTTGCGTCGGTCTTCACTGGAGCCCTTGCAACTTTTGGTTTATCTACTGGTAATTCTAAAGACAAAGGCGTAACAAACTGTCCAATGGCAAAGAAAAAGGAAGAATGAACAAATGGTTTTTACTCTTCCTACTGGCATCCCCCACGGTAGCAAGAGCAGAATTAGTAACCCCAAATTTCACCCAGGGTTCGATGAACAGTACAACGACAACGACTCAAGAGATCGTCGAGGAAATAACGACGACCACTTATGGGTCTGCATTAAACAAATGGAGTGGGGAAAACATAACCCATACATCAGCCTCATCAGGAGGCTTAGCCGATTCAGATTCAATTTATACACTACATACAGCTGGAGATCCATTTTCACTAGAAGTGGTATCAAGAGCAGCAAGTCAGGTACTATCAGTCGAAGTAATAGACAGAGAAATCGACGTTACTTCTACTACGGTATCCTTATCAGTCTTCTCTCAGTAGCTCCAGTAAGAGCTCAAGAAGGAGACAGAAATGTTAGTAATCCTGTTGCTGCAGCGACTGGCAATGTAACCAATCAGGCGGTGCAATTCCAGAATAATGGAGCACCGTCAAGACAGCACTACGGACCTAACATCTCCTGTAATGGAGCAACGATGACCTTCTCTCCATTTTATATGGGGAATCATACGAAACCATGGGATATAGATGAAGATGGTATGAGACCATCTAGCTATACTATGGCTGAGAACTGGGGAGGTCAAATTAATTTTATGATTCCTCTAGACCGTAAAGGTTTAAATCGATGTAGAAGTATTGCTGCACGTCAAGAAGAAAAGATGCGTCTAGACTATGAATTAGTCAGAGTATTAAAATGTGCGGAATTACAGCAGAAAGGCTTTATGCTTGTCCCTGAATCCCGTATATATCATTTATGCAGTGATGTTATACCAATAACAGCTTGGAAAAAGGCAGAAGAACAAGCTAAAACAAATCTTCTACCACCTCAACCACCAAAGAAATGGTGGCAAAAACTTAACCCCCTAAACAAATGATCCTAATTATCAAGCCCATCCTATTCGCCTTCTTGAAGTCAGACTCAGTAAAGAAGCTTGTAGTAGATTTATTAGAAGCTTATGTTGCTAGAACTGACAATAAGCTCGACGATCAGGCTCTTAAAATTGTAAAAGAAAAACTATTCTCTTAAATTATGCCCGGACATTATAAAAAGCGTAAGCCACCTGCACCTAAGCCACCTAAAAGTTCTAAGTCTAAAGAAAAGCTTAAAATAGCTATAGAAGAAGGTGCTAAAGCTGTAAAGAAAAAGAAAAAGTATAACCCTTTTAAAGATGGCAGAACACCAACAAGTGCATCTAGAACAACAGGTCCATAAATAATGGCAAAAGCCACAGAAAAACAATTCCATGAACTACATGGTCTTGTTACTAAAGAATTCTTAACTAGAATTAAAACAAAAGAAGCTACCACACAGGACTTAAAAGCTGCCTGTGATTGGTTAAAAGCCAATGATATAAGTGGTGTAGCATACGATGGTAACCCCTTAGATAAGTTAAATAAGATAATGCCGAAAGTTGATCCTGATTTGGTCAATCGGAGGCTTTATGGGCGCAAGTAAAGACTATTATGATTCGCATCCTGCTGCTAAAGCTAAGAAGAATGCATATATGAAAAAGTATATGCAGACTGAAACTGCAAAACGCATCAGACGTAATGCTGATAAACATAGAGATAAAGGATCCGTAGGCGATGGGTTAGATTATTCCCATCGTGACGGTAAGCTTGTTCCTGAAGGTAAGCATCGAAGTCAGGATAAAAAAGCTAAACCTAACAAACGTAAACTAAAGATTAAATAATTATGGGGAAAACAGCAATAATCAGTAAACCGTTAGGACATATTGCTAAAAAACTTGCTAAACATACACCATTAGACGAGGTTGCTCAGAAAATAGCCCCTGATTTATATCATTTATTTACAGGGGAGCGAGCTTTAAATAATATGAAAGCCCGATCCAACGCTAATCCTGGTGCTTTTTCTCCTGATTTCCAAGGTGCTATGCAAAGTGGTAGGTTAAAAGAGTATGTAAATGGTTTACCTGATCAAACTAAAGAGAATTTCACAGGCTATTTTAAAGGTCTTAGTGATGATGACCAAGTAGATTTTATCGATCTTATTGGTAGAGGGGCTAATGAAGAATCAGAGGCTCTTCATGCTATACATATGGCAGATAAAACTCTAACACTAGAGAAAACTTATCAAACCAATAATAAAAAATATAATAGTATACCCCAACAATCTACAGAAACAGCAGTAGCTCCAGAAGCTCCAGCTCCTAAAGAAAAACAAGTAAGAACTCAGTCTGTAGAATTAATTGATGACTTAAATGCAGAAGTACATGGTAATGATTGGAGTACATTAGCTGAAGAAGGTCAAGATAAACTAGGCCGATCATATAAAGGTGAAGGTGGTCAAACAATAGAAAGTGGTCAAAGTATTTTCGTTGCAGAACGTACACAAGAATTATCACCTCATCATCTTAGTGAATTAGCGTTTGATTTAAAAGCCATTGAAAATTGGCCTAGAGAAGAACAGCTTCAGTTTATTAGAGATATGAATAGTATTGATGTATTTCCAGGCAGACATCCTAGAAATTGGTTAGGTTTATTCCATGACAATACTAGAACTATTCAAGCAAGACAACAATCTGAAATCCAAAAACTTAGGAGAGAGGCTGGTATGCCTCCTTTAACTAAACGGGAAGTTGATAATTGGTATAAGAAAGATGCTCATGGACCAGATGAAGGTACTGACGAGTTTCCAATGCTTGGTAAAGACGAGCTTGAAAGTGATAATCCTGAATTAAATAGATTAAATAAAAAACATTTAGTTAGAGGTTCAATTAAACGGGATTGGTCCCAAATACTTCCCCCAGGGAAAACTATTAAAGATATAGAAGTATCTCCTGCTGTTATAAGTCGAGATCACCAAGAATTTGTCCATGGTATTACTAATAGGTTACCGTCTACAAAACGTATCAAAGAATTAATAGCTTCTGGTGAATGGGATGCAATTCCTTATAATGATCGAATAACAATGCTAATGAGAAATGCTGTTGAAAAACAAGCTGTAGCATTTAACGTAGCCTTGATGAGAATTAATCATATTCGTGAAGCTATGGGTAAACCTAACGCTAGTTGGGATGATATTGTAGCTTGGATGGCTAAAAATCCTGAAAGAGCTGCTTCTATTGATTGGCATGGTCAAATATCTAGAGGTGGTGATTTATATAATCAATTAAAAACCACACCAACTGCAATTCTAAAACCTGTAAGTCAAAAAGATATGCTTCTTATTTCTCAAGTATTTAATATGACTGAACCTCCTAATTCAGCTCCAAAATTCCAACAATGGCTTAAAGCTAATAGATAACCATGGGTAAAAAGAAAAGCAAAAAGAAAAAGAAGGATGATCTTAAAATAGCAGGAATACCTGGTGTTATGTATAAAGGCTCCGGTAAAGATCCTGCAGTTCGAGAACTCCTAAAGAAACTTAAGAAAGACGGTGCTGATTCCCTAGATTCTAGTGGAATGGGTACCCGCTGGAAAGTATGACAGATACTGTCACCGCCCTAAAAGATGATTTTAAACTCTTCCTACAAGCTTTGTGGGAGGAGTTAGATCTTCCATCACCAACAAGAGCACAATATTCCATCGCTGACTATCTTCAACATGGACCAAAAAGATTACAGATCCAAGCCTTTCGAGGTGTTGGTAAATCTTGGATTACTGGTGCTTTTGTCTTATGGACACTCTTTAAAGACCCTGAAAAGAAAATAATGATAATCTCTGCCTCTAAAGAGAGAGCAGATAACATGTCAATCTTCCTACAAAAACTTATCATTGAAACTCCATGGCTCAAACATCTCAGACCGAAAGCAGACGATTCACGTTGGAGTCGCATCAGCTTCGACGTCCTTTGTTCTCCTCACCAAGCCCCCAGCGTAAAAAGCGTGGGAATAACTGGACAGCTAACAGGAAGTCGCGCAGATTTGATGATTTTGGACGACATAGAGGTGCCTGGAAACTCCATGACGGAGTTAATGCGTGAAAAATTACTTCAACTCTGTACAGAAGCTGAATCCATCCTTACGCCGAAAGACGATTCTCGTATTATGTATCTCGGGACTCCTCAGACTACTTTTACTGTTTATCGTAAGTTGGCAGAGCGTTCGTATCGTCCCTTCGTTTGGCCAGCGAGATACCCCAAATCCCTCTCAAATTATGAAGGACTGATAGCTCCACAACTACAATCCGATATAGATACAGGTGCTACATCAGGTGCCTGTACTGATCCTGATAGATTCGATGATGATGATCTGGTAGAACGTGAAGCTTCCATGGGAAGATCTAACTTCATGCTCCAGTTCATGTTAGATACTAGCTTAAGTGATGCAGAAAAATTCCCTCTTAAAATGGCTGATCTGGTCGTTACCAGCGTCAACCCTACTGATGCTCCCGATTCTGTGGTCTGGTGCTCAGACCCACGAAACGTCATCAAAGAACTCCCAACAGTTGGACTCCCAGGAGACTACTTTTACTCTCCTATGCAATTACAAGGTGAATGGGGACCATACACAGAAACAATTTGCAGTGTGGATCCCTCTGGAAGAGGAACCGATGAAACAGCTGCCGCCTACATATCCCAGAAAAACGGGTTCCTATATCTCCATGAAATGCGAGCATATAGAGACGGCTACACAGACACAACCCTCCTTGATATCCTCAAAGGATGTAACAAATTCGGAGTTACAAAACTTGTTATCGAAACTAACTTCGGAGATGGAATTGTTGCAGAACTCTTTAGAAAACATCTTATCAATACAAAACAAGCAATAGATATTGAGGAAGTAAGAGCTAATGTCAGAAAAGAAGATCGAATCATTGATGCGTTGGAGCCGGTCCTTAATCAACATCGTCTCATTTGTAATCGAAACGTTATTGATTGGGACTACAATTCTAATAAGGAGGCAGCTCCTGAAGAGCGTCTTCTATATATGCTTTTTTATCAGATGTCACGTATGTGTCGAGAAAAAGGCGCTGTTAAACACGATGATAGATTGGACTGTTTGGCCCAAGGCGTCAAGTACTTCACTGATGCTCTCTCAATATCCGCATATGAAGTCATTAAAGATCGTAAACGTGAAGAATGGCAAGATATGATGGATGAATGGGAAGATGACCCCCAAGCCGCTGCTAACCACATGGTTCTCGGTATGGATCTTAATCAAAGACAAAAAGCTAGAGGCATAGACCGCAAATCCAAGACACCAACTTGGATCTAGTCGAGTTCCACCGTATACAGGGAAAGGAAGGGTGGACCTCTCTCTGCGTTAGGAGGAATCTCGTCTTTCAGACATCAATTCCTCCTCTCTATTATGATGATACCTTTTTATCATCCCTCATATATCTACTCTAACTTACTCTACCCTACATGAAACTATTCTTAGATACAGCTGATGTTAAATCAGTTAAAGCTAGACTTTCTACTGGATTAATATCTGGTATTACAACTAACCCTACACTTATCTTTAAAAGTGGTAAACATCCACAAACTGTATATCAAGAACTTATTAAGTTAGGTATGGATGATATTAGTATGGAAGTGATGGGGGATTCAGAAGATGAGTTGTTTAAAAACGCTATGGGACATGTTAAGTCCTATGGAGATAAAGCAACAATTAAACTTCCTTGTACTATAGATGGATTGAAAGCGTGTAAGCGTCTCTCAATTGTTAATGTTAGAACTAACGTAACTCTTATCTTTAGTCCAGCTCAAGCGATATTAGCCTCCTTAGCAGGTGCGACTTATATATCACCCTTTATTGGAAGAATGGATGATAATTCTCTAGATGGAATGAAGTTGATTAATGATATTAAAAATACTGGGGTATCTGCTCAAATATTAGCAGCCTCTATACGTGACCCTCAGTCTGTAGGTACCGCCTTTGCTTTAGGTGCAGATATTTGTACCGTACCAGCAGGTGTGTTCGATAGAATGTATAACCATGTGTTGACAGATAAAGGTTTAGAACAGTTTGAGAGGGATAATGCAGCGACATCAGATTAAATCTAAATGGTACTACATATTCTGGGGTACAGCTACCGCCTCTGTCGTGTTAGGACAGTTTCAGGTTGGTAATGGCTACAGACAGATGGTAGATAGTATTGAACAAATAAAAATAGAGATATGCAGAAACCTGAATTGATTGAAACGTCGGCTATAGGAGCGACAATACACTCTTATGATATCGAAGGTGGTCAGACGACTTTCCATCGATATCTAGGGTGTTACCTGGGCTCCTGTGAGTTCTACAATAGCCTAGATGACGCTAAACAAGCCCTTAAATTTTGACATAATTTTGTCTTGCCTATTACCATTCTCGGGCGAGACTCATTCCCCCCAAAGGGGTCTCGGCGTTTTTCTTTATACTAACCGCTCGCTACGCTCGCTCCCTTCGATGATAATATTGTACGTGCAATCATGTATTGCCCAGTGTTAACGAGCGAGCACGAAGTGCGAGCGGGTTTGTATTAGTGAAGGTGTGCTCATCTGTGGCGCTATGTTATCATTAAGACACACACAGTTATTATAAGTATTACAAAGTATGAAGAGGTGTTGTATTATGCTGTATGATTTGCTATAATTAATATGTAAACAAAACACAGGAGATTTACTCACTATGTTATACAATTCACGAGATCAATTAGCAATGGATTTATGTTATTTAGCGCGTGAAGATTCACAGCTTTATAATGATATAATCTACAACTATTGTCAATTGATTAATAACAAACAGTTCAATGATTTAGAAGATTATGTTAACAAAGAAAGACGTTCAATCGTCTAGCAATTGTTAACAACCAAGCACACCTAATTTCATTTCTATTATGTTAAACTATCTCGAACAATATGCAGTTCAAAAAGGTTACTCACCTCGGGAAATCTATCAGACTAAATCTAACTCTGAGCATCTATCAGAGATAATAGATAGAAAGAGAGATTACCCATCTAGATTTACATCTTATGAGGAGTATCTTGATGCATTACATGATTACTTAAACAGCATCTAATTGCTGTTTTTTAATGTTACTAACTAACTCACAATCGAGCGGCTATGTATCATTATTACAGTATGTAACAAACGCTTGCATCATGCTCTCATTCTTGCTATAATTAAAATGTAAACAAGAGGAGATTAATCCTCATCACATTCTTTACAACAACTCATGAATTATTACACATCATTAGTTAAAACAATTGACCAATTAAATGCTCAAGGTAAAGAAGTTAAACTAACCAAATTACCATCAGTAATTAACATCAAAAGAAAGTCAATTAAGTTTTAATTATTGTTACTAACTATTCATCCACTAATTAACAACATCATGACTCAATCATTTATCATTCATTGTAAACCAAGCCAAGAAGAGTTACTAATAAATAGTGATCTGATTTGGTCTTATGGTAATCAAGACTTTGATGAATTAGATGTAATTGTTGATAACAATGCTAATCTAAATCATGAGCAATTATGTTCACATTATGGCATTGATTATGATCAAGTTAATTACATTGAAACTGTCTAATCCAACCTGATGTAATAGACATTTAGCAGGTGCAAGTCCTGCTCAGGTTATTGATACTTTATGTATCAAATTGTCCACACTAATTAACACAATCGATTCGTCCATGAAACTAACACCAATCGCAGCCAATCGTAACGTA
>VTLG01009501.1_pt1 | contig 30015 bp, 30 predicted proteins | sample 4694571 | NCBI WGS metagenome assembly VTLG01 (sample SAMN12604809, study PRJNA352737) | marine metagenome | biome: ENVO:00000447; feature: ENVO:00000209|ENVO:00000569|ENVO:01000036; material: ENVO:00002151; isolation source: viral sequences binned using virsorter ...
ACAGGCAGCAGCGCAAAATGCTTGAGTCAGATGCTGCAATGTTACATGCACAAAAAATGGCTAATGGTGAAGTTGAATATCAACAAGTTGTAAGACAATCAAATGACAAAGGATGGAAGGACGAATTTGTTCTTATTCTCGTAAGCGCGCCCGTAATTCTTTTAATATGGAGTGTGTTTAGTGATGATCCAAACATACAAGATAAATTGCACATGTTCTTTGAACAGTTTAATAATCTCCCTTTCTGGTACCAGACGCTGTTTGTCGGCGTGGTCGCTAGTATATACGGACTCAAGGGCGCAGATATTTTCAAGAAAAAATAGTTGACTTAATTTTACATTGGGGGAAACAATGGGGGAAGAAGATAAACCCACGAATCCGCTTGACGTGTTCTGGGAGCAATTAGGAGATAAAAAGAAAAAATATGTCAGAAGCTATGGATCCGGTAAACGTAATTTACAAGATAAAAAAACTGATGCAGTCTCAGATGGACGCACTAGTTCAAACTCTAGCAAACGGCGGGGTTGACACAATGGACGAATATAAATATATAATAGGTAAGATACATGGTATCGATACTGTAAATCAGGAACTCTCTAACCTGCTAGAAATAAAGGAGCCAAATAACGATGATGACAACGTCACACGCATTAGAAGATAAATATAACGCAGAAGAAGATGCAAAGAAAATTGCAGATCACGAACAAAATAAACCTCAAGAAACAAGTTTAGAAAAGTTACCAAACCCTACAGGGTGGCGTATACTTGTTATGCCATTTAAGGTTAAAGAAAAAACCGAAGGTGGAATTATAATTGCACAAGAAACATTAGATCGCGCACGTGTTGCAACACAAGTTGGATACGTATTGAAGATGGGTGATTTATGTTATCAAGATAAAGACAAATATCCTACAGGCCCGTGGTGCGCGGAGAAAGATTGGGTGATCTTTGCACGATATGCAGGATCGCGAATGGAGATTGATGGTGGTGAGATACGAATGTTAAACGATGACGAGATACTTGGGACAATAGATAATCCTGAAGATATCTTGCACGCAATGTAAATCATAGAGGAGGAAAATCTATGCAAGAAGAAGACAAAACAATAGACGTTGGCGAAGCTGACGAACAGGCCCAAGAGATAGACCTTGATGCAATAGCACCAGAACAATCTTTAGAAGAGGAGAAAATAGATGTTGAACAAGTTACAGAAGACAGTGTTCAGCCCGCTGACGCATCTGCGCAACCTGAGGAGCGCAAAGATGTTCAAGAAGGCGAACAGAAAAAAGAGCTCGACGATTACAGCGAAGGAGTTAATAAAAGAATAGCAAAATTAACTCGTAGAATGCGCGAAGCTGAAAGGCAAAAAGAAGAAGCTATTCAGTACGCACAAAGTATTAATCAACAAGCTCAACAACAAAAAGCTCAGTATGATAAACTTGGAGCAGGTTACACACAGGAATTAGAACAAAAAGTAATTGCTGGTATGGCTGCTGCTCAAGCTAAATTAAAACAAGCAATAGCTGATGGTGATCCAGAGGCTCAAGTAAATGCTCAAAGAGTTATTTCTCAAATGGCTATGGAAGAAGCTCGACTTAAACAGATCAAGCAACACCAGTCACAACAAGAAGAACAATTAAAAAAAGCACCACAACAACAAGAAAACTATGCTCAGATGGCTCAACAAATGCCTACACAGCAAGATATATATCAAGCTGCACAGCAAATTGATCCTAAAGCAGAACAGTGGTCCGCGAAAAATTCTTGGTTTGGTACTGATAACGCTATGACTTACACAGCGTTTGACATACACAGACAACTTGTTGAAGATGAGGGATTTGACCCTACTTCTAATGAATACTATTCGGAAGTAGATAAACGAATAAGGGTTGCATTCCCACATAAATTTGATAAAGTGGAGACAACTGCATCTGAACAACCTGTTCAGAATGTTGCAAGTGCCAAACGTCCGGCCGCAAAAGGACGCAGAAAAACTGTGAAACTCACACCTTCACAGGTAGCAATTTCTAAAAGATTAGGTGTGCCACTCGAAGAGTATGCGAAACAATTAGCCGCGAAGGAGGTATAAGCATATGAATAAAAAAGACACAGAAACTAAAAAGACTGTTAAAACTTCCCGCGTGAGTCAAACTAGAGTTAAAGAAGAACGACCTAAAGTTTGGACTCCCCCATCTTCTCTAGATGCACCGCCTGCGCCAGACGGATATAGGCACAGATGGATAAGAGCTGAAAGCATGGGCCAAGATGATTCTAGGAACATGTCAGGCAAAATTCGTTCAGGATGGGATCTTGTAAGATCCGATGAATATCCTGATGAAGACTATCCAACTGTAGCTGAAGGAAAACACGCAGGAGTGATTGGGGTTGGTGGCCTATTGCTGGCTAGGATACCTGAAGAGCTCGCAAAGCAACGTGAAGCGTATTATCAACAGATGAATGCTGACCGTAATGAAGCTTTAGAAAACGATCTTATGAAGGAACAGCACCCAAGTATGCCAATCAATCAAGATAGGCAAACTCGTGTAACTTTTGGTGGCTCGAAAAAAGACTAATCTTTTCTCAACCATCGATAACAATAACTAACCCTTTAAGGAGGAAACAAATATGGCAAATACAGATGCCCCTTTTGGTTTTAGACCTAGTGGGAAAGTCGGTGGAAACCCAGACAACGGTGCTTTATCACAATATCATATTGATGATGGTAACAGCACGGCAATGTTCCAGGGTGACATGGTAGAATTTGCAAGTGGCTATATTATTAAAGCTGCTGTAGCAGATGCCGGTCTAATGGTCTTTGCAGGTCATACTTTCACTGATCAAACTACGGGTAAACCAACCTTTAAAAACTTCTATGCCGGCAACGATCTAGATGTCGACTCAGAATGTTTTGTTTATGACGATCCGTACCAAGTGTACGAAGCTCAAGGCGATACAGCAGCAACACAAGCTATGACTGGTACTTACATGGACCACGATGCAACTCACTCAGGAAGTACTGTAACAGGTATTTCTGGAGAAGAGATTGACGTGTCTGATTCAGGTACTACTCTAACTGGTGTAAAAATGCTAGGTCTCGCTAAAACCCCAGACAACGCGTTCGGCGCAGCAAATGTACTAAGATGTTTCATTGCTGAACCTGCGCACGTCGTATAATAGCAGGAGGATTTAAACTATGGCTATATCAAGACAACAACTAGCAAAAGAGCTAGAGCCAGGTCTGAATGCATTATTCGGACTTGAGTACAAAAACTACGAAAACCAACACGCAGAAATTTACGATACTGAAAACTCTGACAGAGCTTTCGAAGAAGAAGTAATGCTTGGTGGTTTTGCAAATGCAGCGGTTAAACCAGAAGGTTCTGGTGTATCGTATGACAGCGCAAACGAGACTTTCACTGCTCGTTACACTCACGAGACAATTGCTCTCGCTTTTTCACTAACTGAAGAAGCTGTTGAGGATAACTTGTATGACAGTATCGCTAAGCGTTATACGAAAGCACTAGCACGTTCTATGGCTAACACAAAACAAATCAAAGCGGCTGACATTCTTAACAATGGTTTCACTGGCGGCACAGCAGGTGGAGATGGAGTTGATCTTTTATCAACTGCTCACCCTACTGTTTCTGCAGGAAATCAAAAAAATGAGTTAACAACGTCTGCTGACTTAAGTGAAACTTCACTTGAGCAAGCTATGATTGACATCGCTAACATGAAAGATGAAAGAGGCTTAAAAATTGCAGCTAGAGGTTTGAAATTAATTATACCTTCAGCTCTACAATTCACAGCTGAAAGAATCTTAAAATCTAACCAGCGTGTTGGAACTGCTGATAACGACATTAATGCACTTTCATCTAAAGGAATGTTGCCACAAGGATACGTGGTTAACAACTTCTTAACAGATGATGACGCATTCTTTATCAAAACAGATGTTCCTAACGGAATGAAACACTTTAACAGAGCAGCTATCAAAACTGCTATGGAAGGTGATTTTGATACTGGTAATATGAGATACAAAGCTAGGGAAAGATACAGCTTCGGCTTCTCTGACTGGCGTGGTATTTTTGGTTCACCAGGTGCTTAATTCTTAAGCAAAAGAACTAATTTAAAGGGGCCTTCGGGCCCCTTTTTATTTGCATATCTATATTTAAAAGCGTATACTCGACGCACTGCACAATCTTTATAAATAGTCAACATAGACTCGTGCAGTAGACTGAGTCTCGGACTATGTTGGCGGAACGGAGACAAATATGGGAAATACAACTTATTCAGGTCCATTAAGATCTGAAAATGGTGTGCAGCTTGTTAGTAAAGAATCAACAGGTATTGTACACAATAGAACTTTAGGTACAGCAGCTAAAGATGCTAGAAGAGTTTACTTTGACGAATGGTTTTTACAAAGACCAGGAATAAATGCAGACATCGACCAAGTATCAACAGTTGAAGTTCAAAGAGCACTAAACAGAAACTGGGAAGCGCTTGGAACTAATATGACAACTGCACTATGTACGTTTGCTACAACTTCAGGTGGAGTTTTAGCAACAACGGCTGGTGCTGATCAAGACCAAGCAATTCTAACACCACATTTAGACACTGCAGCAACAGCGTGGGCAGGAACTTTATGGGGAACAGAAAACCAAGTGCATTTTGAAACATCAATTATGTTACCTGCTTTAGACAACCAAAAAGTTTGGGCTGGTTTAAAATTGACTAATGACCAACTTATTGCAACTGACGCAAACCAAGCATACTTTAAGTATCAAACAGATGCTACTAACTCAGAAGCATTTGATGATTATGCTGTTTGGCATTTTGTTCACAGTATTGGTGGCACTGATTATATCACTGCACTACCTATTACTGTTGCAGCAAACACACCTTATCATTTAAAAATAGAAATAGATTCTTCTAGAAAAGCAACTATTTTTGTAAATGGTATTCAGTATAATGTTGCAAATACAGCTGGTTCAACTGGTGGTACAACAGCTACTGCGGTACAACCAAGTGCACTTCCAGTTAAAACTGCAGCACTAACAGATGACGTTGATTTAATTCCTTACGTTGGAATTGAAGCTGGAGCAGCAGCTGCGGAAGCAGTTAACGTACATTATGTATGTTGCAGCAGAAACGTTTACGAATAAAAATAACTCTGAGTAGGGGAGTAATGTCCCCTACTCTTTAGTAGGAGAAAAACAAAATGGCAGATGTAGTATTAAATCAAACACTTTTTGAAGGTGATAAAAAATTAGTTACACATTATCAAAATGTATCAGACAACACTGGTGGCACGACTAAAATTGTTGATGTATCAGCATTAACAGCAAGACAAGATGGATCAACACCAGCAACTGTTACTTTAAACAAAATATGGTATAGCGTATCAATGACAGCAAAAGTAGATGCTGTTAAATTAATGTGGGACGCAGACACTGATGCAACTTTTTTAACAGTAGAGGGAGATGGTCATTTAGATTATAGCTCTATAGGTGGTATTAAAAATAATCAAGCTACCAACTTTACTGGAGATGTTGTAATTGTAATGCCCGCGTGCACAGCTAATGATAGTGCAACTATTACGTGCGAGTGGATTAAAACGTATTAATAAGGAGTAGCTATGGGAAACACTACTTCAGGAACTACAACGTTCGACAAAACTTTTTCTATTGATGAAATTGTAACAGAGTCTTATGAAAGAATAGGTGTTCAAGACCTTAATGGTTTTAGAATAAAATCAGCACGTCGTTCTTTAAATATAATGTTGCAAGAATGGGGCAATAGAGGATTACATTATTGGGAAATAGACGAAACAAACATTGATTTAATTGAAAATCAAAACCAATATGTTTTTTACAGAGCAAGTGCAGATGGGACAAGTGCAACCACTACACCTACGAACGGTATTTACGGCATGGATGATGTTCTTGAAGCAACTTATAGAACAGATAGAACACAAAGCACTCAGCAAGATACAGCTATGACTAAGATTGATCGTTCAACTTATTCTGCTTTAGCTAACAAATTAAACACAGGTCAACCAACACAATACTATGTTCAAAGGTTAATTGATCGTGTTAATATTTTTGTTTATCCAACACCTAATTCAACAGCTGCATCTAAAGATATGCATTTATATTTTGTAAAAAGAATACAAGATGTAGGTGATAATTACACAAATGCAACTGACGTTCCTTATCGTTTTGTTCCTTGTATGGTATCTGGTCTTTCTTATTATTTAGCACAAAAAGAAAAACCAGAATTTGTTCAACAATTAAAATTATTATACGAAGATGAATTAAACCGTGCGTTAGTTGAGGATGGTTCTTCTACTAGCACACACATAACACCGAAAGCGTATTACCCAAATGTCTAATTTTGCAACAGGAAAAAAATCAAAAGCAATATCAGATCGTAGCGGCATGGCTTTTCCATATACCGAAATGTTAAAAGAATGGAATGGTTCGTTTGTTCATACTTCTGAGTTTGAATCAAAACATCCACAAATAGAACCAAAAGCACACAAAGCAGATGCTGTTGGTTTGCAAAACGCAAGAACAGATAGAACAGAAAACGCTGTTCCAAATTTATTAAAAACTAATCCTTTTAAAACTGGTTCTGCTAGTTCTTCTACAATAACAGTAACAGAAAAAAGTCACGGTAGAACAACTAGTGACACCGTTAGGTTTAGAGATGCAATTGGTTTTGACGGAATAACAACAGATAACATTAATTTAGCTGCTGGATATACAATAACTGTGGTAGATACAGATACATATACTTTCTCAGTATCGACAGATACTGCGACAACTGGTAGTATTAACGGAGGAGGGTTTAGGGCTTACGCTGGTCCAGCCACATTAGTAGCATGACAACATACGCAGAATTAACACAACAAATATTAGATTATACAGAAACAGACACTAATGTTTTAACGTCAACTATTACTAACGATTTTATAGAACATGCTGAAATGAGGTTGTATAGAGAATTAGATATTGACCCTTACAAAAAGAATGCAACGGCTACACTAACTTCAGGTACAGCTTTTGTAACATTACCAGGATCAATTCCTACTAATTTTAGCACCATACGTTTTGTGACTATTTATAGTCCTAGTGGTTCACTTGGTGGATTGACTGATAATGAAAGAGTAATTTTAGACAAAAAAGACGCGTCTTATTTATCAGAATATTGGCCTAATCGTTCTACTACAGGCGTTCCAAAATACTATGCAAATTATGACGAAGACTCAATACTTATTGCACCCACACCAAATGCAGCTTATACTATAGATCTAGAGTATAACGCTCTACCAACAGGATTAAGTTCAAGTAATACTACTACTTGGATTAGTACAAATGCACCAACTGCTTTGTTATATGCCTGCCTAGTGGAAGCTTTTAAATTTTTAAAAGGCCCAGACAATATGTTAATAATGTACGAACAAGCATATAAAAATGCTATAGGCACATTAGCAACAGAACAAATGGGTCAGAAACGAAGAGAAGAATATAGGGACGGGGTAGTTAGGTTAGCTATTCCATCGACAAACCCATAAGGAGATAATATATGGCAAACCAAATATGTAATGTTTTTAAAGAACACCTTTTAAAAGGTAATCATAACTTTAGTTCTTCTGGTGGTGACACTTATAAGATAGCTCTTTACACTTCATCTTTAACAGTATCTGATGGTTCATCAGTAACTGGATATAGCACGACTAATGAAGCATCAAACTCAGCAGGTTCTGGTTATACTGCTGCAGGTAACACTTTAACCAACAACGGAGTTACAGGCAGTTCTTCTACTTCAACCGTGTTTGCAGATTTTGCAGATACATCTTGGACATCAGTTTCAACAACAGCACGATACGCGGTTATATATCAATCATCTGGTGGAGCAGCGACTGCTGGTGCTGCTACAGATTCAGCAGTTTGTGTTTTAGATTTTGGTGGAGATTTTACAACTTCTGCTGGGACACTAACAATTCAATTTCCAGCTGCAGATACGAGTAATGCTGTTATAAGATTATCAGGTTAGGGGTGTAAATGGCATTAGTCCTTAACGATAGAGTTAAAGAAACTTCAACAACAACGGGTCAAGGCACACTATCTTTAGCCGGAGCAGCAACAGGTTTTGAAACATTTGTAACTGGTATTGGTGATGGTAACACGACCTATTATCTTGCTGCACATGAATCAGACGGTACGTGGGAATTAGGTATTGGAACTATAACTGATGCTTCTCCCGACACTCTTGCACGAACTACGGTTATTGACACATCAGCAGGAAACACAACTAAAATAGATTTTGCATCTGGTAGTAAAACAATATTTTGCACACTACCTGCAGGTAAAGCTGTATTCCTAGACGCAGATGGTGACGTAACATTAGGTGCTAATTTAAGTGTTGGAGGAAATTTAGATGTTACTGGAACTTTTGATTTAAGTGACTCAAACTTTACAAACGCTGGCGACATACAATTAGATTCAATTACAGGAGATGGAGATACTAACACTAAAATTACATTTAGTGGTTCAGATGTAATTACAGTAACAGCAGGAGGAGATAATCAAGTTACATTTACAAATGGTGCAATTGTACCATCTACCGATAATGACATAGATTTAGGCACAAGTTCTGTAGAATTTAAAGACGCATTTTTTGATGGTACAGTTACCTCTGATGCATTTGCAGGTCCGTTAACCGGTAACGTAACAGGAAACGTATCTGGCACCGCGGCAACTGTAACAGGTGCAGCTCAATCAAACATTACTTCTTTAGGAACACTAACAACACTTACTGTAGATAATGTAATTATTAACGGTACAACGATTGGTCATACTGACGACACTGATTTAATGACGGTAGCTGATGGAGTATTGACTGTAGCAGGTGAAGTGTCAATGACAACTCTTGATATTGGTGGCACAAACGTAACATCAACTGCAGCAGAATTAAATTTAGTAGATGGAATTACAGCAGGAACTGTTTCGGCTTCACTAGCTGTAATTGCAGATTCAAACAAAGATATATCAGGTTTTAGAAATGTAACATTAACTGGAGAACTTGATGCAGCGACACTAGATATATCAGGCAATGCTGATATTGATGGCACAACTAATTTGGATGCAGTAGACATTGATGGTGCAGTTCAACTAGATGCAACTTTTACAGTTGGTGTTGATGATACTGGTTATGATGTTAAATTCTTTGGAGCTACAGCAAGTGCATACATGTTATGGGATGCATCTACAGATGATTTGGTTTTAGCAGGAGCTGCAGGAATTGACCTTGCTGGCGACATAGATGTAGATGGTACAGCTAATTTAGATGTAGTTGATATTGACGGAGCAGTTGATATGGCTACTACTTTAACGCTAGGTGGTAATGCTGATTTTAATGGTGACTTAGATGTAGACGGAACTACAAATTTAGATGCTGTTGATATTGATGGCGCTGTGCAAATTGATGCAGCTGTAACTGTTGGTGTTGATGACACTGGTTATGATTTTAAATTGTTTGGTGCTACATCTGGTAGTTTTTTATTGTGGGATGAATCAGATGATGCATTAGAACTAACAGATTCATCACCAATTAAAATTGGTGATGGCGGCGACATGACTATCTATCACGACGGTTCTCATTCTTATGTTACAAATGCAACAGGCACTTTAAAACTTGCAACTGAAACATCTGGTATTGCAGTTACAATAGGTCATACAACTTCAGAGGTTACAGTTGGTGACAATTTAACAGTAACTGGAGACTTAACAGTTAGCGGAACTACGACAACTGTAAACTCAACAACTGTTAATTTAAACGATCACAACATTGTACTAGACACAGGAAACAGCACATCTGCTGTAGTTAATGGAGCTGGTATAACTATTGAAGGTGGTTCTGGTGATGACGCTACATTTACATACAGCACAACAGGTCCTAAGTTTGAATTAAAACTTGGTTCTAGTTATGAAGATTTACAAGTTGATCAATTAATTGCAGCATCTCTTGATATATCTGGTGATGTTGATGTAGATGGCACTTTAGAAGCAGATGCAATAACTGTTAACGGAACAACATTAGCAGAGTTTATTTCTGATACAGCCGGTGCAATGGTTGGTGGTAATACTGAAACAGGTATTACTGTAACTTATCAAGATGGTGACAACACTATAGATTTTGCACTAGCAGCAGCACAAACAACAATTACGTCATTACTTGCAACAGATATAAAAATTGGTGAGGATGATGAAACTAAGATAGATTTTGAAACAGCTGACGAAATACATTTTTATGCAGCAAACGTAGAACAAGTATATTTAGGGGATAATATATTTGGGCCTCAATCTGACAGTGATGTAGATTTAGGGTCAACTGGAGTTCGTTGGAAAGATGCATTTGTTGATTCAATTACAGTTACAGGCGAGGTAGACGGCGCTTCTCTTGATATTTCTGGAAATGCTGATATAGATGGTACATTAGAGGCTGATGCAATAACTGTTGATGGAACTGCTATCGGGTCATTGTTTGCATCTCAAGGAGATGCTACAGCTTTAGCGATAGCTTTAGGATAAGGAGAAAATAAAATGGCAAACACATTTAAAGTAATATCATTTGCAGCAGAACCAGCTTCTGCAGGCACAGCATACACTGCGTATACTGTTGCTGGTAGCACAACAACAATTGTACTTGGTCTACGTTTAGCTAATTTAAGTGGCTCAACAGTAACCGCAGAGGTAGAAGTAGTTAGTGACACAGGAAGTAGAGGAGGTGCAAACAACGTTACAAACACCACTTCTTTTTTAGTCAAAGACGCACCAATACCTGCAGGCGGAGCGTTAGATGTTTTAGGTACAAGTAAAGTTGTTTTAGAAACTACAGATGCTATAAAAATAGATTGTTCGGTAGCTGATAAAATATCAGGTACTATATCCATTATGGAGATTACGTAAGATGGCAGCTAAAGTTCCAGCAGCAGGTGTAGATCTAGACGGTGCAGTTACTATAAATGAATCAAGTAATTCGGTTGATTTTAGAGTCGAATCTAATGGCAATACTCATATGTTTTTTGTTGATGCTAGTAGTGATGCTATATGCATAGGTCAAAGTAATGACATAGGAAAAATGGTAAATATAACTAGTGGTTCTTCAGATGGGGCAGGTATAGCTATGGGGTCTACCATAGGAGGAACTGGTAGTGCTTACGGTGGACATTTAAATTTATTTTTAGGCGCTCAAAGTAATACTGGTAGTGGTAATGCTGATACTCAAGCAGGAGACCATCTAGGTAGGATAAGTTTTAACGGTCAAGGCACAGACTATTCTTATCAAGGTGCAGAAATTGATGTCGTAGTGCAAACAGGTGATGGTTCGGATGATAGATCTGCACAAGGCATTGCAATGGTGTTAAAAACAATGAATGTTGGTAACACTGGTTATTCAGAAAATTTTCGTATTGCTCAAAACGGTGATCTTACCGCAACTGATACAAGTATTAGTTCAAACTCAGATGAAAGATTAAAAGAAAACATACAAGATTATACTTATGATATTGCTAAATTTAAACAGTTTAAACCTAGAACTTTTGATTGGAAAAACCCATTAGAACATGACGGTAAATCAAACAATAGAGGTTTTATTGCTCAAGAGATTATTGCTATAGACGATTATTGGACAGAGCAAGTTGATATTTCAATGAAGCAGGCAGAAGGTAATCCCGCTAAAGACTTAGATTTAATACCAGCAGAAAGCAATGGTATGCATTTAGCATACACTTCAAAACTTGGTAAAAAAGACGCAATGTATATTTCAATTATACAACAATTGATTACAAGAATAGAAGCATTGGAAGGATAATTTATGAGTTACGTAGGACAAAATTTACCAACTGACGTTTTTGGAGGATACACTACTGATTCATTTACTGGTGACGGTAGCGCTACGACTTTTACACTTAGTCAAGAACCAATTAGCGAACAAGGTTTACTTGTTGTCATCAATAATGTTATTCAACAACCGACAACCAACTACACTGTATCAGGCACAACACTAACTATTGTTGGTACAGCGGTAGCATCAGGCGATGTTATTTATGCACGGCACACGGGCGTTGCATTACCGATCGGAGAAGCAAATGCACTAGACCTGCAAGGTCAGTCAGACAAACTCATCCTCGATGCAGATGCCGATACAACAATAAGCGCGGACACCGATGATCAGATAGATATTAAAATTGCAGGAGCAGATGATTTTCAGTTTACAGCTAATACTTTTACAGCACAGTCTGGTAGTACAATTACAACTCCAACTTTAGGGGTTGTTAATACAAAAGATTTAGGTGCTGGTATTCATATAAAAACTGCTGATAGTAGTGGTTCTGCTAATGCTTCTGGTGATGAATTAGTTATTGAAAATAATGGACCTGCAGGAATAACAATTTTAAGTGCTAACGATAATGTTGGTTTAGTTGCATTTGGTGATGATGGAGCAAACAATCGTGGTTATTTAATGTACAACCATGATGGAGATACTTTTAGTTTTGGTGCAGCAGCCGCAACACAATTTAGTATAAGCTCAGGCAGTGTAGATTTAGCAGACAGTAAAGTATTAAGACTTGGAACTGGAAACGATTTACAAATTAGTTTTGATGGCAGCGATTCAGTTATAGATCACACACCTGGCACTGGTGGGTTATATATTAGAGCTGATGCAACTTTGCTTCAAACAAGTGAAAGCACACCATTTACAATGTTGAGAATGGATGCTGGAGGTAATGTTAAAATTTTTACAGAGGCTAGTAATTTACATTCTTTAGATATTGAAAACACACACGCAAATCCAGAGGGAATTGAAATGAAGTTTAGCGGTGCTTCGCCTGACAATACAACTGCTGTTTTTTTTGAATGTAATGATTCAACAACAACAAGATTAAAAATTAATGGTGATGGTGATGTTTTAAATCATGATAATGCTTATGGGTCAATATCAGATGAACGAATAAAAGAAGATATAAAAAACGCAAATTCTCAATGGCAAGATATTAAAAACATTAAAGTAAGAAACTACAAGAAAAAAGATGATATTGAACAATATGGTGACGATGCTTGGGAACAAATAGGTGTTATAGCTCAAGAGTTAGAGGCTTCAGGAATGAATAAATTAGTTAATGATGAAGTATTAAATGAAGATGGAAGTGTCAAAGAATATAAATCTGTAAAATATTCCGTACTTTACATGAAAGCCATCAAAGCACTACAAGAAGCTATGACAAAAATAGAAACACTTGAGACAAAAGTAAAAGCATTGGAGGACGCATAAGATGAGTCAAACAAAAGTAGAAGCACCATTTATAGAAAACAATAACTATTTTAAAAATTTAATTATTAATGGTGATATGCAGATATGGCAACGCTCTACTTCAGCAGTAACCACAACAGGTGATTATGTAACTGTTGATAGATGGAAAATAGCTGAAGACAGTGATGGGTCAATAAGTAGTGAACAATCTGCTTTAAGTGTAGCAGACCAAGCTACTACTGGTTGTCAAAATGCTTTACTTATAAAATGCACTGGAACAGACGGCACTATAGGTGCTGGACAATCCGTACAACTTTTACATTCTATAGAAGCTCAAACTTTACCAGCTAATTTAGGTTATGGAACATCTAGTGCTCAAGATTTAACTTTATCGTTTTGGGTTAAAACTACAACTAAGACTGGAACTTTTTGTGTAGCTTTTCATAAAGACGATGAAGCAGGAGATTTAACAGGGTATTTTATTCCTATTGAATATACAGTAAGTTCAGCAGGAACTTGGGAACATAAAACAATTGTGCTTTCACCGACTGCTGGATCAACAAGTTTAATTACTTCTGCTGCTGGAGCCATTACTCGTGATAATGGTTTAGGTCTTAGAGTTGATTTTACTTTAGCTATGGGTTCAAACTACACAGGTACAAATAACACTTGGGCTTCTACTGTTGAACTTGCAACTTCAAGTCAAGTTAACTTTATGGATTCAACAGATAATGAATTTTATTTAACAGGAGTTCAATTAGAACTTGGAAGTGCAGCTACCACATTAGAAAAAGTGCCTCATGATGTTCAGTTACAAAGATGTCAAAGATACTATCAACAAATTCCTCATACTGCTTCTGGCTCTTGGCAAGCCTATCCTATGTGGGGAGTAAATGCTAATGTTATGTCCACAAGAATACAGCTTCCAGTAACTATGAGATCAAATCCAACAGGAGCTTTTGTTGGAACAAGAAATACAGACTTTAAAGCATATTATAATGGGGGTTATCAAACACTAACAGGTGAATCGGCTACTGATACTACAGATGATTCTTTTAGAATAGATTTTAGCTCAAGTGGTGCTTTTGCAGCAAATGAGTCAGGTGGTGCTTATATTGTTACAACAAGTGGTAGAATTACTTTATCAGCGGAGTTATAATTATGAATATTAAAAGTGTAAAAAAAATGGTTATGCCTGAAGATGGAACAACAGAAACTAATCAATTAAAAGTTACAGATACAAATGATAAAGTTTATTTTGTTCCTAAAGACAATGCAAACTCAGATTATCAAGATGTTCTTGCATGGGTAGCAGCAGGTAATACAATAGGAGCAGCAGACTAATGAGTTACGTAGGAAGAGGTTTACAATCAGGAGCGTTTAGACAACTTGATGACATATCATCAGGGTTTGATGGTTCTGACACTACACACACTATGCAGGTTAACTCAGTTGACGTAACTGTTGGTGATGTGAATCAAATACTATTATCGCTTGGTGGTGTTATACAAAATCCAGGCACAGATTTTACTGTATCTGGTAGTACATTAACATTTACAACCGCACCTGCTACAGGCACAAATTTCTTTGCAGTGCTACTAGGTTCAGATAATGGCGGAACGGTGACACCGACCGATTTGTCTGTTACTACAGATAAAATAGCAGCTGATCAAATTACAAAAGCAAAACTTGCAGATACCATAGATGTTTTTGCAGGGACAGCATTAAGTGCTGCTGATTTAGGTGTCGGTATACATATTAAAACTGCTGATAGTAGTGGTTCAGCTAATGCTTCTGGAGATGAATTAATTATAGAAAATAATGGCCCTGCTGGGATGACAATTTTAAGTGCTAACGATAATGTTGGTTTAATTGCATTTGGTGATAATGGAGCAAGTAATCGTGGTTATATCCAGTATAGTCATGCTGACGATGCTTTTAGTTTTGGTACTGCTGCAGGAACAAGAATGACTATTGACTCGGCTGGTCATGTAACTAAACCAAACCAATCAGCTTTTTCTGTTAATGATGCTGGTACAACAACAAATTTATCGTCTGGTGCTGCAATAACTTTTGGTACAGAAGTGTTTGATCTAAACGCTGACTTTGCATCTAATACATTTACTGCTCCAGTAACAGGTAAATACCAAATAAGTTATCAATTAAGATTTCAAGAATTTGATGCAGACTTTACTTATTTTTTTGTGCAACTAACAACATCAAATAGGTCTTATAGTAATATATTAAGTGGTGGCCAACACGATTCAGACGCAGCTTACATATCATTTCATCAATCTATTTTATGTGATATGGATGCAAATGATACTTGTGATATAGCTATTGCTTTTTCTGGCGGTGCAGCTCAATGTGATGTAGCCACACGAGAATTTACAGGAGTTTTAGTATGTTAATGAAACAATTAACCTTAAAGGAGGTAAAACATGGCTGATCACAAAAAAGAAATAACATTGACAGATTTACAACAAACAATTTTGTCTAATGATTTATATAACGACACAGATAATGCTGGTCTAGATGATTGGATACAGAAAGCAGTTGATGGTAAGATCAGCAACTGTTGGAAACGTATGCAAAGAGAATGGACAACTAAGTTAATGGATGATGATTCATTTACAGATGCTATTCCATCTAACCAAAAAGATTTTGTTGATTTAGTAACAGCTCGTTCTGATTATAAAAACAGAAAAGCTAGAGACGACGCGTAATGTTTGGCATTAAACCTTTCGCAGTATCCGGTTTTGGAGCGTTAGGTAACGACGAAACATTTGCTGCTGTAACAGGTAATGAAAATACTATTTCTATAGGCAATATTACTACTACAGGTGCTTCTGATTTAACACTAACTGGTAGCGCTGTTACATCTGCAAGTGGAACAGCTACAGTAACTGCTGGAGCAGTCTTTACTGTAACAGGTAGTGAAATTACAGCTTCTGTTGGTGATACAACAGTTACAGCCGCTGCTACTGTTGCTGTGACAGGTAGTGAAGTTACAATATCAGCAGGCACAGGAAATTATAAAGCAGGTTCAATTAATAGTGGTGGAACTAATACTGTCACTGCAAGTTCTGGAACAGTAACCATTACAGCTGATTGTGTTGTGGTTCCTACAGGTAGTGGATTAGTGGTAAGTACCACAAGCGCTGGTGTAGTTACTTGGAATGAAATTACTACAAATGCTAGTCAAACGTGGACAGAAATAGCAGCATAGGATAGATTTAATTATGGCAAATGACGCAACAATAAGTATTACAGCTACTTTATTACCTGATGAAATTGCTAAAACAATTACTGGTTCTATGACAGTAACTCCTGATGATGCAAACGATAAGTGGTACTATAAAAAGACAGAAGTTACGACAACAAGTGCTGATTTAATTGCTGGTTATTTTTTAGACTATACAAAAGTAGATCAAGATACAGCTCCAACAGCGGTAGCTTCTGGTGATAAGGTTAAGTTTTTATTCGTTAAAAATACTAGCGCTGCTGACGGGGTTATGATATCAATAGATGCAGGAACAGCAGCTAATAATTTAGCTGATGGTATTTTTATAGGTGCTGGCCAAACATGGTTTGGTCGACTACCTAATGCAACTGTAGCAGACATCCATGCTATTAGTTCTGACATAGGCGACGCAGGTGATGCAAGTGCAACTTGTCTTGTCGCTGCATTATTGGATGACGTAGGATAGGAATAACAAATGGCATCATCATACTCAACATCATTAAAATTAGAAAAAATGACTACTGGCGAAAAAGCTGGTTTATGGGGTACAGTTACAAATACTAATCTTGACATGCTTGAACAAGCAGTTGGTGGCTATGTTGCCCTTAGTTTAGCATCAGGTAATCAAACACCAGCTATTAGTGATGGTGCAGCTTCTGATGGTAGAAACCAAGTTATTAAATTAACAGGAACATTAACTGCAAACAGACAACTTATATTTCCTGATTCATGTGAAAAAACATATGTTGTTATTGATGGCACAACTAGAAGTTCTAATCACTACACAATAACAATTAAAACAAGTTCAGGTTCAGGTGTAACTATGCCTGTTGGTTCTACAATGTTAGTTGTTGTAGATGGAACAAATGTTATTAAAGGAATTACAGAAAGAGGCTATATTACAACAACAAGCGCATACACTGCTGTGAAAGACGATCAAGTTATGGTTGATACTAGTGCTGCAGCGGTTACAGTTACATTACCTGCTAGTCCGAGTGTTGGTGATGAAGTTCATTTTTTAGATTCTAAATTAAGTTTTGGATCAAATAATTTAACCATTGGAAGAAATAGTCAAAAAATAATGGGAAATAGCTCTGATTTAACTGTTAGTACTAATGGTCAAAACTTTACTCTTGTTTATGCTAATTCCACAAAAGGATGGATTAAGAAAAGTTTTGCAGGGACGTAAGGAGAGTTTTTATGGCCTTATTGGACTTTCAAATATTACCCGGTATAGACAAACAGAATACCACTAAAGGTGCTGAAAATCGTTGGATTGATAGTGACAATGTTCGCTTTCGTTATGGTCTTCCAGAAAAAGTTGGTGGTTGGTCTTCTTTAACAACAGATTCAATTGTTGGTGTTGTTAGAACACAACACCCTTTTATAGATATTTCAGGTAATAGATACGTTGCACTAGGTACAGATAAATTTCTTATCTTATATTTTGAAGGTCAACTTTATGATATTACACCACTAGATACAAGCGCTCAACAAACTAGCGCAACATTAGCTACAACAGATGATTCAACAGCAGTTACAATTACCACTGGTTCAGCTCACGGTTTAGCAACTGAAGATATTATTTTACTTGATTCAGTAACCTTGCCTAGTGGAACGGGGCTTAGTGCATCAAACTTTGAAGACAAAGTATTTATGGTTAATACTGTTCCTAGTGCTACTACATTTACTATTACATCTACTGCAGCAGCTACAGCTACTGTATCAACAGGAGGTTCAACCACTGTTGATGTTTACCAAAAAATAGGACCACAAAAACAAACTTATGGATATGGTTGGGGTGTTGGACCTTGGAATGGAATAGTGTCTACTGCTGCCACTACAACAATAAATGAAGGTGGCACGTTTAGTGATAGTGATACAACTTTAACACTAACAAGTGCTGCTTCTTTTCCAACTACAGGCACCATAATAATTGGAACAGAATTAATTACATACACAGGTAAATCAACTAACGATTTAACCGGACTTACTAGAGGTGCTTTAGGGTCAACTGCAGCTTCACACTCTAATGGCGCAACAGTAACAGATGCTAGTGATTACAGTGGGTGGGGCACTGCTTTACCTGCAAATCAGGTTACACTAGAACCAGGACTTTGGTCACTAGATAATTTTGGTGAAGTTTTAATTGCAACAGTTGCAAACGGTGAAACATTTACATGGAACCCATCTGCTGCAAACAGATTAACTGTAAGAGCTTCAAAAACAACTACTGGTTTTGAAACTAGTAACAATCCTACAGCATCGAGGATCACGCTTATATCGCCTACTACTCGTCACTTATTACATTTAGGAACAGAAACAACAATAGGAACAGCATCTACACAAGACGATATGTTTATTAGATTTTCTGCTCAAGAAGATATAAATACTTTTACACCAACCTCAACAAACACAGCGGGCACACTAAGACTACAAGACGGAACTAAAATAATAGGAGCTTTAAAAGCAAAAGAAAGTATTCTTATTTGGACAGATAATGCGCTGTACACTATGAAATATATTGCTTCCCCTTTCTTTTTTGGTGTTGAACAAGTTGGTACTAACTGTGGTTTAATCGGACGTAATGCTGCTGTAGAAGTAGATGGTATTGCTTATTGGATGAGTGCAAAAGGATTTTTGTATTATGATGGTACAGTTAAAACTTTACCTTGTTCTGTAGAAGATGCTGTATTTGACAATTTAGACAAAACTAAAGGGCAACAAGTTTCAGCAGGTTTAAATAATTTATTTTCTGAAATAGTGTGGTGGTATCCAGCAAATAATGATTTTAATAATAAAGGTGTAATTTATAATTATGCAGAATCTGGCCAAGTGCCAGGAGGCGTATGGGCATTATCAACTGAATCAAGAACATCTTGGATGGATGCTAAAATTTATGAAAGGCCTTACGCAACTAAATTTGATACAAGTGCAACAGGTTCTTTTCCAACTGTACAAGGTGAAAGTGGCTTAGGACAAACTAAGTATTTTCAACATGAAGTTGGCACAGATCAAACTAACGAAGATGGTAGTGTTACAGCCATCACTTCACACGTTCAATCATACGATTTTGACTTACAAGGCGAAACAGGTGCTGGAAATTATTTCGTATCTGTAAATAGATTTATACCTGATTTTAAAAATTTAGATGGTAATGCTGATGTTACACTTGCTGTTAAAAACTATCCTTCTAATTCTGACACTAGTTCTACATACAGTCCTTTTACAATTACATCTTCTACTACTAAACAAGACACTAGAGCTCGAGGACGATATGTTAATATTAAAATAGCTAATACAGGTGCTGAACAAACATGGAGGTTTGGAACATTAATGTTAGACGCTAGACCAGATGGAGGACGATAATGGCTAAAGTACTTGTTAGAGTTCCAGAACCAAGAGAAGAATATGATGTAAGCACACAGCGACAAATCAATAGAAGTATTTCAGCTATTGTTGAACAATTAAATACGACTTATCAACAAACGGTTAAAGAAGAACAAGAACAATCATCATGGTTTTTAAATTAAATGGCAAATAAATACAAAAATTCAAAAGTAGATTTAACTACCACAAACCCTACAACATTGTATACTGTTCCATCTGAGACTGTAACAATTGTAAAGTCTATTTTAGTGTCAAATGATTCTGGTAATCAAGAGACTATAACAGTAACTTTAACCAACAGCTCTGGTAGTGAATTTAGTTTATTTAAGTTATATCCCATATACCTTTTAGGAACTGAAGAATTACTAAAACAACCGTTGGCTATTGATGAGAGTGAGATTATAAAAGTAACGGCAGCCACCGCAAACAGATTGCATGTGGTTATGTCATACATGGAAATAACAAGAGATTAGGAGGTCTTATGTCATTTGAAGAACCAGGGTCAGTAGCATATTTATACGAAGGCGATAAAAAGATTGCTCAAATTAAATGTGATACTACCGTAGTATTAAAAAACGTAAAAACAGGGAAAGAGTATGACTCAGACGCTGAAGGCGATGCAGACGTAGATAATCCAGATACAGACACTAAACGAGAAGATATTTCTCGTAGTGTCTATATTAAGATTGCTAAAATGCCTGCTATAGGCTCAGATTCATAGTTGCAATTTATGTTAAAAAAAGGTAAATTCAATATTCACAGCCTCATTACAAGCATAGGCACCTTGCCCAACATGCATATAATTATATAGGAAACCTATGGGATTCAGTTTTAAAGATTTTAAAAGAGCAGTTATACCAAGAGAAATCAGTGATTTTACTGAGGAAGTAGAAGACTTTGTACGTCCGGTAACCGATCCAATAAGATCTGGTATTGCTAAAATTGTACCTAAAGAAATTAAACCTTACGCTAGTACAATAGCTACTATGTTTTTACCACCTATGGCAGGACCTATACGAGGATTTTTACAAGGTGCTGGTTATGATGCTTTGTTTCAAAAAATGATGACTGATCCAGATGACGAAGATACAGACGTAGATTTTCTTAAATCATTTATGTCAGGACTTGCTGGTTCTACTAGAGCTAGAGCAGCTAAAACACCTAAAATTGATCCAAAAACAGGAGAAGTAAAAGGTTTATATTATAAAGACCCTACAGCGATGAATGTAGAATTAGTTGATGGAACATATCAACCTGTAGAAGGTTTATCTACAGAAATTCCTGAACTTACTCGAAGAGATATTCTTCTTGGTCGTACAACACCAGGATTAAGTGAACAAAAGTTAGCAGAACAAGCAGCTGCTAATTTTAAAAGTAATGTATTTATGCCTTCAGAAGGAAACACTTTTAGAGAAGCATTAACAAATATTACTCAAGGCACTGCTGATTTTTTACAACCTTATGTTGACCCTATGTCAGGGTTTGATCCTAATAAACCAATATCATCCTCATTAAAAGGAATAGGCCAAACATATGCTGGTGCACAAGCTGTTGGTACACCATCACAAGTTAGAGATGCGGCTGCCGCGTTAGAAGCAGCAGAAGCCGAGTACGCAGCTTATCTTAATCAATTAGATGCAGATCAACGTGCTTCAATAGAAGCTGATCGATCAGCGCGGATCGCGGCTTATAAAAAATACATGGGACTAGCTGGTTATACGGAAGAAGAAATTAATGAAGCTTTAATGAATGCGGGATACATAACAGCAGGTGATACAGTATACGCGGCTCGAGGAGGTCGTATTGGTTTTGCTAATGGTACGGATGAAATGGGAATAGGTAATTTTGTTGAAGCAGAAAAAGTAAGAACAGAATTTATGGACAAGATTCAAAGAATGTTACAAAGAAAAAAGATGGAAATGCAAATGAATGATCCTGGCCTAATGCGTTTTATGAACGCTGCAATTCCAGGCGGTGAAGGATTCTATACAAAAGAAGAGATGGCATTTCCTGACATGGAAAAAAGATATAAACAACATATAAAAAAGATGGAAATGGACCAAGCTGCAGATGATTATAAAATGATGGAACGTACAAAAAATAAACTTGGCGGTTATCTTGATATGCTTGATAATAGAGATATGAATATGAAAAAAGGCGGAAGAATTAATAGAGCAATGGGAACAAGAACTACACCTGAAGGTGATCCAATATCACCAGACGTGCCTGCCGGTATGCAAATGGATTTACGTGGGGGAGGTTTCATACCGTTAGGTACAGAACCAAGAGCCGATGACGTGCCGGCAATGGTTGGAAAAGATGAATTCGTATTAAATGATAGAGCAGTTGCAGGTATTGGTAAAATGATGACAGGTGTTGCTGATCCTAGAGCAGGAGCTAAAGCTTTATATGAATTACAAAATCAAATGGAGTCAATAGTATAATGACATCGGAATTTGACACCAGACAGACCACCATACAAAGACCAGCGCCCTTTATTGAGGCAGCGGGAACCGCGTTTACAGGTAGACTAACACCATTACTTGATCCAACTAGCGCGGTTAACATAGGTGGATTATATCAAGACCCTGCACAACAAAACGCTTTACAACAACAAGGATTGCAACAAGCCGCTACACAAGCTGGACTTGGTCAACTTCAATTTGGTGGACCTGGTGGAACTTTAAGTAATATAGCGGGGGATGGTGTTGCAGCTTACGAACCATTTTTAGCTGAGTCACAAAGACTAGCAGGTGTTGACCCGACAACAGGTCAAGTTACAGCTGCAGGTATGACAGCAGCACAACAACCTTACATGTCACCATATCAACAACAAGTTATTGATACGACGACAGCTGCATTTGAGAACCAAAGAGCACAACAAAGACAGTCTATTGCTGATGCAGCTATAGGTGCAGGTGCATTTGGTGGTGGCAGAGAAGGCGTGCAACGTGGTGTATATGATGCACAAACAGATTTAGGTATAGCTCAACTACAAGCAGGTTTAAGACAACAAGGTTTTCAACAAGCAGAAGCAGCTAGACAAGCTGGAATGGCTAATCAACAAGGACTAATGCAAGCTGTTCCTAATATACAACAAACTTTATCTTCTAATTTAATGCAACTAGGTTCAGGACAACAAGCACTACAACAATCAATTATTGATCAAAATATGGCACAAGCTAGAGAAAGTGCATACGAACAACAACAGAGACTTGGTTTCTTTGGTTCACAGTTTGCACCGTTTACAGGTGGCTTTGGTGCAGCATCACAATTTACAACTAATACGCAACCACCTCCTAGCACACTTAATACTATTCTTGGTGTTGGTGGTATGGCTGCAGGGTTAATGGGTGGACTTGGAAGTTTAATACACGGTAGTAGTTAATGAGTAAGATTTTAAGAAGACCAATGTTTAAAATGGGCGGCAATGCTGACAGTGGTATTGTGTCTGGGTTTGAAAGAAAAAAATATGATCAAGGCACACAAGAAGAAGACTACACTTCTACTTATTTAGAATCTGTAGAAAAAGAAAGAGACGCACTTAATCAGCTTATGGGCACAGCTTTTCCAGAAGAAGCACCATCATATGCACAACCTGGCTTTGGAATGTCAGAATGGTTAGCGCTTGCTAAACTTGGTGCAAACATTGCAGGTTCACCTAATCGCGGAGAAGGTTTTAAAGCATTTGCTGCATCAACAGCACCGGCGTTTGGTCAATTTGCAGAAGACATAGATGTATTAAACAGAGAAAAAATGAATAGAGCAGCAGAGTATGACGCAACTAGAAAAGATGCTTTATTAAAAATTGCAGGAACACAAGCACAACTAGGTGCTGACGCTGCAGGTGGAGTGTTAGAAGCAAGAACACAACAAGACATAACAGAAATGCAAATAGCAGGAGCACTTACTCAAGAAAAAATAAAAGCAATAACTGATCTTGCTGTTGCACAAGAAAACTTAACTTCGCCTCAATTAATATTAAAAGGAACTACATTACTAAACCAAATAATTAGAGGAAGTGATCCAGATGATCCTACACAAAATTCAAGAAGACAGGATGCTATACAATCTTTAAAAACTTTAAATGACACAGGTTCTGAAGAAAAAGCTAAGTTAAGAAAAAGTTTAATGGAAGGTAATATTATGGAAATTACCTCAAACGTATCAAGAATAGACGCAATACCAAATGAAGAAAGAACGGGTGATCTTGCACGGTTTAAAGATTTAAATTCAATAGAGATAAAAGCTTTACTTGTTAATGAGATGGTTAATTTAACTTATCCAGAACAAGATTTATACATACCAGAATATGAGCCTGGTTATGTTATACCTGAAGACACATTAGCTTGGTACAAACGTGGTGGAACAAGTGCAAGTCTTGCTGACTTTTCAACATCCATAGAAGGTTTTAAAACAGGTGGACGTGTAGGTTATGCTAATGGCACAGACCCTTATGAAGAACGTTACAAAGAAAAAGAATTAGATCCAGGACCAATGGAACCAGGTCCTATGCCTGATCCAAACGCACCTCCTGTTATGCAAGCATCTTCACCTATAAGTTACGAAGAATTAAGAGCAAGATTACCACGAGAAGTTTCAGACGAAGTTATAAGATTACTAGCATCTAGTGAACAAGCTTTATTAGACTTTGCACAAATACAAACCCAAGATGATATTGCTCGATTTAATCAAAAGTATAACGCAGATTTAGTATTACCATCACAAAACCAGGCGGTTTAATATGGGAAACGGTCTAGCCGATTTAATAATATCTCCTGAACAGTCACTTGAGTATCAAGATTACGCAAAACAATATCAAGACTATTCAACTCCAGAACAAGCAGGTTTATCTGCTTTGTGGGAAACCACGATTGCTGACGCTTCTATATTTGATAACATGTTTAGACCGTTTGGTATTGAAGAACCTATAACTGATAGAACTTTTAGTCCTGCGTTTAATTTTTCTGGTGGATATTATGACCTTGAAAGGTTTGAAGGACAAGGTTTATCTCCAAGCGAAGAATTAAGCATGCTTGATACTAATTCAATAACAGATTTTAACACTTTTAAAAGGATGGTTGAAATAGGTCTTATCTCACTTGACCCAAAATCAGGAGAAGTTTTTAATCCTTATCAACAAAACATTGAAGGAAAATTTAATTTTGCAGAAGGGGAAATAAGAAAAGCGTTTGAATCAGGTCAATTTGGCCCGTCTGTTTTATATGACAAGAGCATGGGAGAAACTGTTTCAGATTTTAGATTGTTTGAACAATTTAAACAAAAATTAGGTTTAGATATAAAAAAAGAAAGTTTAGGAGAAGTTGGAAAAGCTTTTGTAGGAAGCGATGCAGGCGCACAAATTAAACTTGTTAAAGGTGAAGGTAATGAATATTTTGATCAAATAGGTGGTAATTTTTATGTAGCTGTAGATGAAAACTTAGATGTAGAAAATAGTAACTATGTATTAAATCTTATAAAAGAAGCTGATCCAGAAAAATATAAACACATAATGAGGTTAAAAGAAAATATTAAAAACCCAAACAACCTTAGGCCCGATATTGCTAGAGAAACATTAGAAAAAACATTAAGCAAGAATACTGTTGTAACAGCAGATGGTTTAAAACTAATACGAATTAATGATTATTCAGCAACGCCTGGTGCAACAGCGGCATATAAAGACGCAGCAGCTCATGAAAGCACCTCTTATCTAATAGGTCAAGCTGGGCAAATAGCAATAGAGTTTGTTCCAGTTGTCGGAGCGTTTGCTGGTGCAACAACTCAAGGAATAAAAGCAGGTGGTAGACTAGCAGCTTTTCTTACAAACAAACTTGGTTCAAAAGCAGTAGATAATATAAAATTTATTTGTAAATCACCTTGTAAAATATCACCACAAGGTAAAAAAATATTAGATGATGCTGTAAAAAATAATTTATTATCACAAGCAGCAGTAGACCAATTAACATCAGCAGGAATAACTCAAGCAAGAGCGTCTAATATACTTGCTAAACAAAGTAACATTGGTAAAGCAAGCCCTTTTAGCGAAAAAGAAATAAATGTTTTTAAAAAAGATTTAGAAAAAAAATATCCTGGGTATGACACAGAAGGGTTATTACCTTATCAATTAAAAAACCCAAGTAAACATGATCCTAATTTTGCTAAAAAAATATATTACAATAAATGGCAAGTAGAACATGCAGATCAAGCTGATGAAGCCTGGGCTGTTGTAAATAAAAAAGTAGAAGACGCAAGGAAAACAGGTAACAAAGCTGCTATTAATGAGTTTTCAAAAGTCATGGATAGATTTTTAAACTTAAAACCAATTGATGAAGCAACTGGAAAACCTGTAACCATGGAACAATGGTTAACTCCAATGAAATCTGATGGCACATTACATACTAATCCAGAAAAACAAAGAAACGCTATGGAAATAGGAAGAGCTAAATGGAATGAATTAAGAAATGCAAAACGATCTGACTTTACCATGGAGGGTATAGATCGTTTAGGCAAATCAGAAGCTGATAGATTATTTAATTCCATGAAAAGAGCGGGTGAAGATAAATTTAAAAAAATTAAAGACAAACAAGGAAATATTATTGGCATGGAGGTTATAGACAAAAGTGAACCTGGTTTTGGCAATACATATTATACAACTGGTTATTTAAGAAAAAATCCTGAAAAAGCTAAAACTTCATTATCTATTAGAGATCATCCAACATGGCAAGTACACCAAGATATGATACAAGCAGCAAAAGATATTAAGTTTGGCGCAATTGATCCAAAAATTGCTGATGAAATTTTTAATGTTGTTGGTGATTTTTCAACGTACGGTACAAAAGGTAAAAAGTTTACACTGAATACTTTAGGAGATTATTTATATACTTTGGACAGATATGCTGATCCAACAAAAGCAGATCTAACAAGGTACAGATCACTAGGTGCAAAAAACATAGTTGAAATACATCACACCCAAGGCGTAAAATTAAGCGCAACAGATCCTGCGTTTATGCAGGCCGCATCTAAAAGAGACAATGCAGCTGCAAATAAAATTATGGCTGCATTTAATAGAAACTTAGAAACAGTTGGACCAAAAGAAGCAATAAAAATTGCAAAACAACAAGCTGAACAGTTTCCCAATATACAAATGGTTTTTAACATAGATGGAAAAATACATAAGATAGGAAAAAACTTAAAGGTAGATAATGTAGTTAACAATATTAAAAATGAAATAAATGAATTATGGAGTAAACACTTACAAGGTAAACCTGATGAAATAAAAAAAATGGCAGACACTTTTGGTTTTAATTCACCAAAAGGCAACGCTGAAGGTGGCACACCTATTTCAAGAGAAAAATTTAAAATTGGTGATCGTGATCCAGATAAAGAGGATGATCCATATGAAGATTATGGAAATACACCTGGCACTATTTCATGGGCAGTTGATACACATACTAAACAAGTTCAACAAGATATTATGGATATGTATGCATCTGAAAGAATGAAACCTTTTCATGATTGGTTAGATGCAGTAGAAATACAACAAGACGAAATAAATAAAGCCTTAGAAGATAAACTTAACCCACCTAAACCAGTTAAATTTAAGTGGAGTGAAACTCCAAGGCTTTTAACAGAAAACCCTTTAATAAAACAAGCAGGCGCAATGGTTTCTGTACCTGAAGTTCCTGCTTTAGAAGCTATTGAACTACTTTATAATGGCATAAGGTCTGGTGTAGAAAATGATATTGAAATGGAAAACTTTTTTCCAGAAGTTTATACCATGTACAACGCTATAAAAGGACCAGGAGTTAGAGAAACACCTAAAGAACAAGATTATATTTCAATGATTGATGAAATAAATCGTGCTCAAGAAACAGGTCTTACTAATTTTGCTTACAGTGTAGCTGATTTAGCATTGTCAATACCCGATGCTATATTACCTACAGAGTTTACTGAAGAAGTTAAAAGACGTTATGCAGAAGCAGATTTAAATAAACCCGAGACTTTCTTAGGGCAGCTTGGAGCGCTTGCTATTGAGTTTGGTATACCAGGAGGTGTTGCGTTTAAAATTATAAATAGATTTAGAAAATTAACTTTAGCAAAAACAGGTGGTAAGGTTAACTTATTTACACAAAAAACTTATGCACTAGAAGGATTACCAAAACTAGGTGTGCAAATGTCAAATGTTGCAAAACGAGCAGGCACCGGTTTAATTTCTTTTGGAGCAGGTGATTTTGTAGCAGGTGGACCATACAATACAATATCAGAAATGTTTGATGATCCACTAATATCTTCAAAACTTGTAGGTGAATATGAAGACACTTCTAATTTAGAAGGTAAAGAAAGAGTGATAGCTAATTTAAAAAACAGATTACGTTTCGGCGCAGAAGGCGCCATGATTGGTGGTTTGTTTCCGTTAGTAGGACCGGCGTTAGGTGTAGTTGGTAAAAATGTTTTATTAAAACCTGCTTTGTTTGCCGGTAAGTACGGTGTTTTATATCCAGCAAATTATCTAGCAATTAAACCTGCAACGTGGCTCGCGTCTAAAGACCCTGTAGTGCTTCCAGGTATAGCAAGAGGTGCGGGAGCCTTTGCAAGTTTTTTAGGTAAAGATGTTTTGGCAAGATTGGCAGCCACAGCTGCAACGGGTGGCAAGGCCTTTGTACCATCACTTAAAGGTAACTATGGACAACTTCCAGAGTTAAGTAAATGGAGAATGTTTGATGTAACTTCTGATGATCCTTTGAAAAGAGGACTAAAGAAGGTTGACAATTTTCTTAAATGGTTCCGGGATAGCGGCAATCAAGCATTGTATTCATTTAATTTAAGCGGTGGTGCAGAAAGATTTATTAAAGCAAAAGCAAGAGAGATAGAAAAATATTTAACTGCTATTGAAACAAAAGCTTATGACTTAGCTAATGGTTTTTTACAAAGATATAATAAAGCAATTACATCACCTGCTGGTCAACAACATATGTTAGATCAAATACACGAGTATTTAAGAGGTAATTTAAAACTAAGCAAGATAGAACCGGAACTACAGGAACTAGCAAAAGTTTTAAAAGAAGAATTTAATGCTATTAAAACTGCATACTTTAAAGAGTTACCAGAAGGTAGTGGGCTAAGAGCTGCTCTTGAAAATAATTTAGACAAATATATGAGAATGTCTTTTTCAACGTTTAGTAATCCTTCTTACAAACCAGATGCTAAAGTATTAGAAGACGCTACTAATTACATGGTTGGAATAATTAATAAGAATGCAGACTTTATAGAAGCTGCTGTTAAAGGATCTAACTTACCAGCTGATGAAGCTATAAAAGAGTTTGCAAAAAGAAATGTAGACAACATGATTGCTATTGGTAAAGCAGAAGGTATTGATCCGTTAAATGCATTAAACAAAATACAAAAAGAAATTCTTAGAGGAGACGATTTTATACAAACAGGTGAAGAATTACCAAACGTTATAAGAAAATTACTAGGACAAGAAAAAAATTTAAAACATTCTGTTATGATGACAGCAGGTAGTTTGGTAACTCAGACAGCTAACATTAAATCTTTTAAAGAGTTTGCAAAACATGGGTTAGATAATGGTTATTTATTTTCATCAAGAGCAGAAGCCTTAAGAGCAGGAATAGCTGATCCTACACAAATTGGAAACTTACCTGGACTTGGACAAATGCAAGATCTTGCTTTTGCGGATAAAGGAGGTCCAATTGGGTTATTTGCTTCTCGTGAAATGAAAGCTAGTATTGAAGGCACTGGTGGTATGCTAGACAATCTTCTTCAAAATAGTTTTTATCAATCTTTAATTGCTTATAAAGCAGCTGTGCAAACTGGTAAAACAGTTTTTTCTCCTGCTACACAGACACGTAACTTTGGTAGTGCTGGTTTCTTTCCAATGCATGTTGGACACATTGGTGGTAATGCATCTGTGACAGATGCATTTAAAATAATTATGGATGACATTTTTGGTGCGGGCAGAACCGTAAATGAAGTTGATCTTATAAAAAGAATATCTAGAAAAGTAGAATTAGGTGTGCTTGATGAAAACATTGTGGCATCAGAACTAG
>VTLG01011245.1_pt1 | contig 30015 bp, 35 predicted proteins | sample 4694571 | NCBI WGS metagenome assembly VTLG01 (sample SAMN12604809, study PRJNA352737) | marine metagenome | biome: ENVO:00000447; feature: ENVO:00000209|ENVO:00000569|ENVO:01000036; material: ENVO:00002151; isolation source: viral sequences binned using virsorter ...
CTAGTCCGTGCAATGTACATTGAGGTAAACTCGTGATAAAAGCGACTAACTCCCGTGTGTGTGGGGGCCCCATAGCAATAGTGAGAAACGCAGAAAACTACGATAAGGAGTTTTCGAGTATCGCAATGGTTGGGAATCGTACAGCTGTTTATTCTGTGGCGAGATGCCAATCGCCACTGAATAATTACAGCTAGTAGATTATAAATTGCGTATGGGGAATAGTAAGCGATGACGGATGTCATCTCCATATCTTGTGTTGTGAGTATCAATAAACACTAAAGTATCATATTAATGCTTGACAAGGAGGAATTAATCCTCCACTAACGATATGAGCAGAATAGAATAATAATGTCCGATTTAACAGACAAGCAGAAAGCATTAGTTGATACTATCGTAGCAACAGGGTGTAGTATTAAGGATGCAGCCGAAAAGGCAGGATATTCAACAAAAGGGTCATCTGAAGCAGGTAGAGTAAGTGCTTCTCGCACACTACGATTACCAAAGGTACAGAGTTATATGCAATCAAGGATAGCACAAACTCTAGGACTTGGTGCAGTAAGTGCGAGTAAAAGATTAATCGAGTTATCTAACGGAGCACGATCTGAATATGTTCAGCTCGAAGCTAGTAGAGATATACTCGATAGAGTAGGATTAAGAGCGCCCGATAAGGTAGCTCATAATATACAAGGCGATATTAAGATCAATATCGACTTGACTTAATCCTTCGGTATAGGGACTTCCTCTTTCGATTTGAGCCCAACCAACAGGGGGGGCGAAAATCTATCATCGACAGATGACTAGTGGAGTAGTACACACAATAAGGGTTATTTTAAGTTCACTATGGCAAAGAAGCATACCTTCGGAATAAATACTTTTGTAAAAGTAACCAAAAAGAAAATAGGTCGGCATAAGAAACGACTCAATAAATCAGAAAAGTTAAATTATAAGAAATACAACCGACAAGGGCGATAGTCTGTGCGTTGGAAATAATTTTTTTTTAAGTATAAGTCCGTCTTACCCACAACAGTAATAGGAGTTATATGAATTATTTAGTTAAGATATGGAATCGTGCCGATTCTAATTTCAAGAAAGAAATATTGTTTAATGCCGACAATGATGTTATAGCTATGCAAAAGGCATCAGCTGCAACACCAGACGGATGTCGTGCAACATACGAAGAAATAGATAAGGAGAAATATGAAAAAGAAAAAGCCATCAAAACCAAAGAAGACCAAGAAAGTCAAATATGGCAAACCGAGCAAAAAGAAAGGGTACTAGAGTCGAAAACAGGATAAAGAAGTTATTCCTGGAACTAGGTATTCCAACAAGAAGGCAACCAATGTCTGGAGCTATTGTTGGATTTCCACATGATGTCTATGCAGATATTATGGGTGGACTTAGTATTGAATGCAAAGCTAGAAAGGGAGCTAAAGGATTTGTCACTATGGAGAAGTGGCAAGGTAGTGCAGATCTTTTAGTTCTTGTTTCAGATTATCAAGAACCAAGGGTTCAAATGAGATGGAGAAAATTTAAGGAGTTAATAGGCTATGTCGTTTCTCAAGAGCTTGAGTCTAAAGGATCGTAGAAGATTAAGAACCATAGTCAAGAAAACTCACTTTAGTTTTTATCCAAAAGACAAAATCACAGATTACGAAGCAGATAAATTAGTTGAAGCATTTGGTGAAGAAACAGTCTATAACTTGTTAAAAGCCAATGTAGGAACTAATGTCGATTAATTTTAAATATAAACCTGACGGAGAAACATTAAAAACCTTTATGAAGTCTAATGACTTCTTTAGAGGTTTAAGAGGCCCAGTTGGATCAGGTAAATCTGTGAGTTGTTGTATAGAGATATTTCGTAGAGCATTACTTCAGCAGAAGAATAAAGAGGGAATAAGAAAATCTAGATGGGCAGTAATTAGAAATACAAACCCCCAATTAAGAACCACTACCATTAAAACTTGGTTAGATTGGTTTCCAGAAGATAAGTGGGGAGATTTTGCTTGGTCAGTACCTTATACCCACAACATAAGAAAAGGAGATTTAGAAATTGAAATTATATTCCTTGCTCTTGATAGGCCTGAAGATGTTAAAAAACTTTTATCACTTGAACTTACAGGTGTTTGGGTTAATGAGGCCAGAGAGATACCTAAGAGCATTATTGATGCTTGTACTATGCGTGTGGGCCGTTTTCCATCTATGCGTGACGGAGGTGCAACATGGTACGGAGTTATCGCAGATACTAATGCACCTGAAGAAGATCATTGGTGGCCGATAATGGCAGGGGATGTTCCCGTGCCAGATCATATATCTAGAGATGAAGCTCTGATGTTAATCAAGCCTGATAACTGGAGTTTCTATTCTCAACCATCAGCTCTTGATGAAAAGAAAGATAAAGATGGAACTACAACAGGTTACGATTACAGTACTCTCTCTGAAAACAAATCAAACTTAACTCCAAAATATTATGAGAATATTATTAGAGGTAAAACAAAAGGATGGATCGATGTTTATGTTTTAAACAAACTCGGTAGCATCGAAGAAGGCAAACCTGTCTATCCAAACTTTAAACAAGAGATACATTTAGCAAAAGAAAAATTAGAACCTAATCCTGTCCAACCTTTATTTATAGGTATTGACTTTGGATTAACTCCTGCTGCTGTCTTTGCTCAAAGACTAACTACAGGTAGATGGCATATCTTAAATGAACTTGTTTGTTTTGATATGGGGGTTATGAGATTTTCAGAATTACTTAGAGGAGAGATAAGAAAATTATATAGAAATTATGAGGTCATGATATATGGAGATCCTTCTGGAGATTTTAGATCTCAAACAGATGAAAGAACTCCATTTCAAATTATGAGAACATATGGATTGAAAGCTATACCAGCACCATCCAATGATCCTGCATTAAGAATAGAAGCTGTTGATGCAGCTCTTTGCAGACTCTTAGATGGTAAGCCTGGATTTCTATTAGATCCTCAATGCATTAATCTTAAGAAAGGATTTAATGGAGGATATCATTATAGAAGATTACAAACATCTGGAAGTAGATATGATGAGAAGCCTATGAAGAATAGATACTCTCACTGCCACGATGCTTTGCAATATTTAATGATGGGAGCTGGGGAAGGTAGAACTATTCTATCTGGAAAGGAAAGAAGCCAACCCACTGTAGTAAAACAGGAATGGGATGTCTTTGCTAAAGCAAATAGAAAAAGAAAGGTAAAAAAAGTATGGGATTTGTTCAAAAGGAATGGTTAGTCTATTTCTATGAGTCTGAATTAGAACCTAGAGAAGACTGGTTATATTTCATCAAAAAAGGATTTAGACATTGTGGAGCTCTAGGCTATGTTCCAACTACAGGTAAATGGAATCATATCGAGTGGACTCATAGAGGTATTGTACATACAACTTTAGAAGAAGAAGAAATTATGAATATCCTAACCTATTTGCAAGACTTTAAGGTGCTTAAATGCCCTGTTAAACAGGAGTATCAGTTATTAAGGATTAAAGATTATACTTGTGTATCATTTATTATGAGGCTTATTGGATTTTATAAATGGTGGATCTTTACACCTTATCAGCTTTTTTGTGCGTTGAAGAAGGCAGGGTATGAAGACTATTACTCTGTACTCAGGAATAATTATGGGCAAAAAAAAGAAATCACTAGCACAGATAATTGATGAGATGGAAGATCTTCATGCACAAGAAGACGATCTGTTAGAACAAATTAAAGAACATCATTGTTGCATGGATGAATTAGATGACGAATTAGATGCAGACTTTGATAATGAGGAAGATAGATAATGGGAAACCCTTTTAAAAAACCAAAAGCACCACCAAGAAACCTTGCTTTAGAAAAACAATTAGCAGATGCTCAAGCAGCAGAAAAAGCTAGAGCTGATGAGTTGGCAGCTAAACAAAAAGAAACTGCTGACAAACAAGCTAAAGGTCTTTATGGATCTAGATCTATGTTTGGTAAAGCTGGTGGTCGTGGATATTTTGATACAGTATAATGGGAATCTTAAAAAATAAAGAAGCAGATCAAGCTCTAGCTTGGATGAAAAACAAAAAAGAACAAGGTGTTGAACCTAAAGATATGGCACTTCAATGGATGAAAGAAAATCAAGATAGAGATGTATCTGGATATGAAGCTGCTAACCCACCAAAGAAAACAATTTCAAGTGTATTTGCAGATATGAAATATCCTAGAGGAGAAAAAGTTATGGCTCACTCCGATAGAAAAATTCAAGACGAATCATTTATCCAAGAACATAAAAAAGATTTAGAACATGCTTACGGAGGTAAGTATGATGTTATGGAAGGTGATCGTTTAATTACTATGCGTATTGCATTAGAAGATCTAGCTTCAGGAAAACTTGATGCAATTAAATTTGAAGAAATTAAAGAAGATTTTTTATTAGAGTTTCCTGAAGAAGCAATTGAGATTCTTAAAAAAGATATTAAAGAAGACGGCTTTACTAAGATTAAATAATTATGGCTTATGTAGATATTTCAGATACACCATCAGTTGGTGCACCAGACAAAGCAACTTCTATACTTAAACAGTATAAAGAAGCTCAAAATACAAAAGACTATTGGAAAGATAAATTTGAAGAAGCATATGAATACTGTCTTCCTAATAGAGAATCTTTTTATGATGAAGCTCCTGGACAAAGAAGAACAGATAAGATCTTTGATGAAACAGCTGTAGTAGGTGTTCAAGAATTTGCTTCTAGATTACAAGCAGGTATTACACCAACATTTGCAAGATGGGCAGACTTTCAAGCAGGATCTGAAGTACCTGCATCACAAAAACAATTTATTAATTTAGAGTTAGATAAAATTACTGATTATGTTTTTGAAGTATTACAACAATCAAACTTTAACCAAGAAGTCCATGAAGCATTTATGGATCTTGCTATTGGTACAGGTGTTATGCTTGTTGAAGAAGGTGATGCAGTAAATCCAATTAATTTTACAGCAGTACCTTTACCAAGAGTTTGTTTAATGAATGGCCCAGATGGAAAAATAGATGCCATTTATAGAACAAGAGTTTGTAAACCAAATGAAATAAATATTTTATATCCTAAAGCTAAATTACCTGAAAACTTTGATCCATTAAAACAAAAGAAACAAGTTAAAATTATAGAAGCAATTTACAAAATTCACGAAGACAATGTTGAAAAATACAAAATGTGTGTGGTATTAGAAAACCCTAAACATATTTTATTTGAAGAAGAATATGAAGGAGAAGGATCTAATCCTTATTTAGTATTTAGATGGAACAAAGCATCTGGAGAAGTTTATGGTAGAGGCCCAGTATTTAATGCAATGGGAGCAATCAAAACTTGCAATCTTACTATAGAATTAATATTACAAAATGCACAAATGTCTGTAAGTGGAGTTTATACTTATGAAGATGATGGTGTAATTAATCCTGACAATATCTCTCTTGTACCTGGTTCTTTAATCCCAGTTGCCCCTGGAAGCAAAGGACTTATGCCAATTAGTGCAGCTTCAAACTTTGATGTTGCACAATTGGTTCTTAATGATATGCGTCAGAATATTAAAAAAGCATTATACATGGAAGCTCTAGGAAAACCTGAAGGAACTCCAATGACAGCTACAGAAGTTTCTGAAAGAATGGCAGATCTATCTAGACAAATAGGATCTTCATTTGGAAGACTACAATCAGAATTTATTAATCCATTATTAAAAAGAATAATTAGAATATTGGTTAAACAAGGTAGAATAGATGTACCTAAAGTTAATGGTAGAGAAGTTAAAATATCTCCAAGATCTCCATTAGCTCAAGCTCAACATTTACAAGATGTTGCAGATGTAACTAGATTTAATGAAATTATAGCTGGAACATTTGGGCCACAAATGATAAATGTAATTGTGAACCAAAGTGAAACAGCAAAATATTTAGCCGAGAAAATGAATCTTCCTGAGAAGTTGATAAGAGATGAGGGTGAACAACAAAGAATTGTTCAACAAATTGGGCAATTAGCTCAAAACCCTGAAGCACCACAATCACCCGTAGAGCCTCAACCACCTACGGAGTAATATGTCTTGGGATGCATTAAATTCGCAAAAGAACAAAACACCACCTACTAAAAGTATAGACGGATATCTTAGATCAGAAACTGAAGAAGCAAAGTTAAATAAAGATTTTGCAAAAGTATTCAGTGGTGATCAAGGTAAGGTAGTTTTAGATTATTTAAAATCTATTACTACTGAAACAGTTGCTGGGCCTAATATCACCAGCAATGGCTTATTCCATATTGAAGGAATGAGATTCTTAATGGGTATTATAACAACAAGAATAAAAAAAGGAGAAAACGATGGCAGATGATAATGCTAAAGAAACAGTAGCACCAATCGCCACAGAAGCACCTTCTGAGGCAACTAAACCTGAATATGTGCAGGATAAGTTTTGGAACAATGATACTAAGCAAGTTAACATAGAAAACTTAGCTTCAAGTTATAATTCACTTGAGCAAAAGTTAGGTTCAAGAACAGAAGATCTTTCTAAACAAATTAGAGAAGATATGTCTAAAGAAAGAGCTTCTAAAGTTCCAGAGTCTTATAAATTAAATATACCTGAGCAACCTCAGAATGTAGATTTAAAAATTAATAAAGACATGAAACTTGTTCAATGGTGGGATCAAACAGCAAAAGATGCTGGTTTATCTCAAGAACAATATGACAGTGGAGTCAAAGCATTTATAGATAATGCTATGGCTAACTTACCTAATCCTAATCTTGAAGTACAAAAACTTGGAGATCACGGAAAAGAAAGAGTTGAAGCAGCTGAAATGTGGAGTAAAAAACATTTATCTCCAGATGGATTTAGTGCTATTTCAAAATTAGCATCAACAGCTGATGGAGTAAAAGTTATTGAGGAAATTATTAAACTTAATAAAGATACTCCTTTGCCTACTCAACCTACTCAAGTAGATGTTGCAGCTTCTGCTGACGACTTAAAATCAATGCTTAATGATCCTCGTTACTTTGATAGTGCAAGACGAGATCCAGCTTATGTTAAGAGAGTTACAGAACTGTATGAGAAGGCGTACAAAAACACAACGAAGTAAAGGTAAATTTAACTATAAAAAGTTAAAGAAACCTATTAAGTGGCTTGATTGTGTAAGTCAGACAGGATGGATATCTGAAAAAGACATTGAAGATTCTAGACCTTCTACTTGCATAACAAGCGACTTTTGGGTTTATAAAGATACACCAGAATACATAACTTTATTTGGTACATACTCCAAAGATGAAGATGGTAAAATAGAATTTGGAGAAGTTATTACAATTCCTAAAAAGTGGGTATAATGTGCGTTGCCTACTACACCTGTACATTTTAATTCTACAGAAGACCTGAGAAGTGTCAATACTAGCCTTTAACTAGACAACTAGCAAACTCTTTGCAGACAATCGATAACATTAATAACAACTAACAAATGAGGACATAACAATGGCAACATCAATAACAAATGCCTTTATTACTCAGTTCGAAGCTGAAGTTCATATGGCTTACCAAAGAATGGGAAGCAAATTGAAAAATTTAGTTAGAACAGTTAACGGTGTTAACGGATCTACTGTTAAGTTTCAGAAGGTTGCAAAAGGTTCTGCAAATACTAAGGCAAGACATGCTGAAGTGGTTGCAATGGATCTTGCACACAGCAATGTGTCAGCAACTTTAACTGATTACTATGCAGCAGACTATGTTGACAAGTTAGACGAGCTAAAGGTTAATATTGACGAAAGACAAGTCGTTGCTCAATCAGCAGCTTATGCACTAGGTAGAAAAACTGACCAAGTGCTTGTAGATGTGCTTGATAGTGCGACTTCAATCGCTAACAATGTAAACAGTTCAGCAACTGGTATGTCTTTGATCAAAGCAAAGAACATGATGGAAATTTTCAATGGAAATGATGTTCCTGACGATGGTCAGAGATACTGGGTTGTTGGGCCTAAACAATGGTCTGATCTATTATCAATAGATCAATTTTCTAGAGTAGAATATGTAGGGCCGAATGAACTTCCTTTCCCTGGTGGTATAACTGCTAAGAGATGGATGGGATTCTTGTTCTTCGTACACTCTGGTTTATCAAAACCATCTTCTGACAGAAAAACATTATGCTTCCATAAATCAGCAGTAGGTGCTGGAATTGGATCTGATGTTAGAACAGAAGTTAACTACATCCCTGAGAAAGTATCTCACCTAATTACATCTATGATATCTTTAGGTGCAGTAGAAATCGATGGCGATGCTGCTAGAGTCCAACTTTGTGCAGAATAATAACTAAGGAGAAAATATAAAATGGCATACGCAACTGACAATCCTATCAAAAAGGTAGCTCAAATGGGTGGCAACTCTCTGTGGTATTATACTGACGGAGATGCGACATCAACTATAGTAGGTAGTGGTTACTTTAATAGTGCTTACGCAGAGCTTAAACAAGGGGATATGATTCTTCTTGCAGCTACTGTTGGTGGTACTATGGAATCTGATTTAATCGTGGTTACTTCAGCTTCTGGTGCAACTACTGTTACTACAGCTAAACTAGCTTAGTACTAGTTCCGTTTTGGGGGAAGCAATTCCCCCAGAACATAAATAAAAAAAAATTATGGCGACAACTAAAATAGATATATGTGCAAGAGCTTTAATCATGATAGGTGCTCAACCTATATCTTCTTTTTCAGATGGAAGTACAGAAGCATTAGTCGCATCAAATATTTACGATGATGTAGTAGAAGCATCTTTAACAAGACACAGATGGAGATTTGCTACAACACAACAACAACTTTCATTATTAACTAATACACCAACAGGCAGATATGATTATGCATATCAAATGCCTACTTCACCTGCTGTATTACAAATCATTACATTAACAGTTAATGATTATGTAATTCCTTATTCAAGATACCAAAACTATATTTATTTAAATGGTTATGGTTCTAGCAATGAAGTTATTATGGATTATATTTACAAAGTAGATGAAGCATATTTTCCTGCTCATTTTAAATTAGCATTAGAATATGAATTAGCTTCTATATTTGCTGGTTCAGTAGCAAGAGATTCAAGTATGATAGAACAATTTAAAACTTTATCTGAAAGACAGTTTTTAGTAGCCAAAAATATAGACTCAGCTGAAACTACTTCTAAAGTTTTAGATACTAATAGGTTTATAAATTTAAGAAGATCTACGAGAACTGATGCATAATGGCAAGAACATTAAGAACAGTAATAACCAATTTTTCATCTGGAGAGCTTAATCCTTTATTAGCTACTCGAACAGATGTAGGATCTTATTTTCAAGGGGCAAAAAACTGTAAAAATTTTTCATTATTAGCTGAAGGTGGTTTAATGAGAAGACCAGGTACATCTTATCTTGCTACATTACCTGCTCAATGTAGATTAATTCCATTTATATTTTCTGATGACGAAGTAGCTATTATTGTATTATCTAATAATAGAATGGATGTTTATAATGTAAGTGGTACAGCTCTTACTTCAAATTATACAACTAATTGTAATTGGACTACTGCTCAATTATTTGAATTAAACTTTGCTCAATTTGGAGATACTATTTATATAACTCATAGAAACAATGCGATTAGAAAAATATTTAGAGAATCAGCATCATCATTTATAGTTAATACATTTAGTTTTGATACTCATTCTTCAGGATATCCAATATACGAACCATATTATAAATACGAACCATCTGCTACAACTATAGGAACAAATGGAACAAGTGGTAGTGTAACAGTTACTGCTAGTGCAAATACATTTTCAGCATCTTGGGTTGGAGTAAAAATTAGAAAAGATAAAAAAACTATGACAATTACTGGCTATACAAGTGCAACAGTAGTTACAGCTACAGTTAATGAAACACTTGCAAATACAACAGCAACAACTGATTGGGATGAACAAACAATTTCTTCATTAAGAGGATATCCTCAAGCAGTTACATTTCATAGTAATAGATTATGGTTTGGAGGATTATTTTCTAGACCAGCAGCAGTACTTGCTTCTAAGGCTTCTGAATATACTAACTTTGATGTAGATGATGCAGGAGCTTCTGATGCTATTGATGTAGATATATCTGGAGATCAAGTTAATGAAGTAAGACATATGTTATCAGGAAAAGATTTAATGATCTTTACAGACGGAGGAGAATATTATGTTCCTTCTGCTCAAGACAATACAATTACTCCAAGTAATATTGCTATTAAAAGACAAACACCTTATGGCATATCAAGAACATCTCCTGTTATGTTTGATCAAGCAGCAGGATTCTGTCAAAAGAATGGTAAAACAATAAGAGAGTTTGTTTATTCTGATATTGAAGATGGTTATAAATCTACATCTGTATCTATACTTGCTCAACATTTAATAGATTCACCTAAACAAGTAGCTATTATGAAAGGTAATTTTGTAAGACCAGAACAATATGCTTTCTTTTTAAATAACGGATCTACACACACAGGTAAGTTATCAGTTTTTCATTCTGTAAGAGATGAAAAGATTGCAGGTTGGACTCAATGGAGTACAAGATCTGGAGATACATTTGATTCTATTGTTAGCCTTAATGAGAACTTAATTGTAGTAGGTAAAAGAACTTTAAATAGCTCTACTGTTTATACATTAGAAAAATTTGCAGATGAAGATACAACGACTTTAGATTGCGAAACATCTGCTACTTTAAATCAAAAAGGAACTCCATTAGTTGATGGAGGATCTCAATCTGGAACAACATTAATTGCTGATGGATTTACTTCAGCTCCAGTAGTAAATGAAAAATTTACAATAGCTGGTAATGCAACAGAATACACAATACAAGCAGTAACTAATAATGGTTCAGGAGAATATTCTTTAAACTTAGATAAAACTTTAGCAGCAACTCCAGGTGATAATGCTGTTATAACTTTAACAGAAGGTTTTTTACATACTGTTAATGCTATTTATACAACAGAAAAAATAAATGCTGTTGCAGGTAATTCTTCTTTAGGAGAATATACGGTATCAGGATCTAATACCATAACATTAACATCATCAGCAGGAGCTCAGGCTACAGGAGTTAAAATAGGATTTAATTACATTCCTACAGTAGAAACTATGCCTATTGATAAAGAATTACCAGAAGGTTCATTAACAGGATTGCCTAGAAGAATATCTAGAGCTATAGTAGATATAAATAGTACATTAGATATGACAATTAAAGCAGCAGATAAAACAGCAAAAAGTTTAGTAATACAACAAATTGGATTTACAGCTGGATCTGATTTAAGTCCAGTAACTGCTAAAAAAGAATTTTTCTTTTTAGGTTATGATAAAAATCCAACAATAACAATATCCCAAGATGATCCATTACCAATGAAACTTCTAGGGATGCAGGTGGAGGTCGTTTTTGCATGAGTGCTGATCCAGTAACAATGATGATTATATCTGCTTCTGTTCAAGCAGTTGGTAAATATTCTGAAATTCAAAATGAAAAAGCACAAATGAAATTCAGAAAAAAAATGTATGAAGATGAAATTAAAGTAGCTAATTTAAAAGCAGAACAAGAATCTAATGATAGAAAAGAAATGCAATTAGCACAACAAGAACATAACTTAGCTGTTATGTCTAATTCTGGTTTTGATGCTAATTCTGGAAGTTTTCAAAATATTCAATTAATGACTAAAAAAATAGCTGATAAAGATATATCTAATATTAGATTAAATAGTGCTATATCAGTTAATAAATTATCATTACAATATCAAGCAGATCAATCTGCTTCTAAAGCAAAAGTATTTGGTGGTTATGTAAGTTTAGTTGGAACAGGTGTTTCAACAAAAGCTAAAACAGATAAATACAAGACAACAGGAAAGTGGACAGTATAATGGCTATAAACAAAGGTAAAAAAACTGTAAATTTAAAATCAAGTGTTGCTGATAATATAGGAATACCTAGAGTACACACAACAAATTATATTAAACCTGTTGCAGATGAAATGAATAAAGTTTTAGATATTTATACTGAAACAGCTGCACTTAATCATTCATCTGCATTTAAAGCAGACTTTAATAAAAAAACAGCAGATACTTATATTGATTTTAATAAAACATTTAAAAACAATCCTGCTCAAATGTCTGAAGCTGCTCAGGCTTATAATGAACAAATTATAAATAATACTCCTCCAATTTATAAAGAATATGTTACAGCAATATTATCTCAAAAATATTTAAACTCGGTAACAACAGCTACTAACAATAGAACTAAATTAGACAATGATTTAGCTGTTACTGGAAGTACTGAAAATCATAAATTAACAGAAGGTGATATATCAGAAAACTTTCAAGGTATTAATGAATCTCAATTAGATGTTGGTAATAAAATAAATCAAATTAATACAAATAGTATTACTCATCATATGACTAGAATAAATGAAAATCTAGGTAATGATAATTTAGAATTAGTACAAACAGGATTAAAACATCCTAAAGATCATTTAACAATGATAGATGCTCAACTTGAAAATTTAGAAGTAGAAAGACTTTATGCCATTATGGTTGCACATGACACAAAAGGACAACAAGAGCAAGGAATAATTTATTTAAACAATTATGCAATGGGCAGTGATAATCATAAATTAGATTTTAGTATATTAACTAATGCAGATGGATTAACAGAAGATAGCGATTTAATTAAATCATATAAGTCTTGGGTTAAAGATAGTGACAATAATCAAAAAGTTGCAAAGAAAGCAATGGATAAATTTAGAATTTATAAAGGTGGTTTAACTAAATCTAAAGATAGTGAAGCTAAAGTTAATTTAGATAAAGCAGAAGAATCAGCTGGAGTAATGGGTTGGGATAATATTAAATATGGACAAATAACTAACGCACATGATTTAGTAATGAAAATAGATGGTATGTCAGCAGGTACTTCAAAATATAATAAAGCTATTGAAAGAGCTACTACTAGAATCAAAGTATCTTCAATGGTAGATAATGCTTGGGATAACAAAGAATATAAAGCAGAATTTGCTAATAATAAAGAAAAAGATTTATTCGAAGAAGCTGTATTACATAGAGCTGGAATCTTTAATAAAGAAAGTTTGTTAGATCAAAATATGTCAGAATCAAGATCTATAGCTTTTGAAGTATTAAAGCAACACGATATAATTCCTACAGAATTATTTAATATGTTAAAAACAGAAACAAGTAGTTCTTATAATAATCCAGCTACAATTAAATCATTAAAAACAAATGCTTTAATATATAAAAATTTAAAAAATAAAGATAATTTTCCTTATGCTGAATCAATAGACCATTTAGAATATGCAATATTAAATGATGTAGTTAGCATGAGTGATGAAGATGCTTCTAAAGCTATGCATGATTATGCTACTAAAGGATATGAAAAAAGAAAACTTTTTGTAGAAAAAATGGTAGAAAATATAGACAATGGTTTCTTTGGATTGTCTGGCGAAAAATATTTAGACTTCATGTTAAATTCTGAATTAGATGCTATGGATGGTTTTACTATGAATCCATTTGGAGGTTATAGTAATACATTTTTTTTAAACAAGTTTATTACAGGAAAAGAAAATGTTCATTCAAAACATTTATATAATAAAACAACTCATTGGCTTCCAAAAAAACCATCAAAATTAATTAAACCACAAGTTAAAATAGAATTTCAAAATATGTTTTTTCAAGAAGCAGCTAAATTACTTTCTGTAAATACTGATCCAGATTCAATTGATTTATGGAGTTCAAAAAATAAAAAACTCAGAATGAAGGCTTACCTTAACACTATGAATAGATTAAAAAATGCTAACTATAGAGTAACTCAATATGATGGTACTGCTTCTAAAAGAGGAGAATTAAAATTAAGCAAACATGCAGTAGAAGCCACATTTGGTAAAATAAATAATTTAGATGTTTATAATCATATGTTTATGGAAGTAAGAAAAAATGGAGGAGCTCAATTTGGTGGTTTAAACTGGAAAGAACTTTACAATAGATATGTTGATGGCGATGAAAATATTAGATTAATATTTGAACCTACTGGATCTGATTATGCAGGTGAAAAAGGATTTAAAATGTCAATGATGGTAGGCGATCTTAGAATAGATTTTGATGATAACTTTTATCCAAGAGGATTTAAAAATCATGTTGATGAAAATGCTCCTGCAAGTTATGCCCAAGTAAAACACAAAATAGTAGCTGAACAATTTGAGGAATTTAAAAAAACAAAATTATACGAAATGCTAGATAAGAATGATGTGCAGTGGGCAAAAAAAATGGCTTATGGTATGTTAGACATGAATCAAAGCATATCAGAATTTAGATTTTATCCTGATATACCTGGAATAGATGATGCACCTATGGAAGTAAGACCGTTTAAATGGTTAGGATTTTTAATGAGCAGTATATTAGCTGTTCCTAATACTGGTATGACTGGGCAACTAGATTGGAAAATGTTAGAAAATTCTTACAAAAATATGGGTTATGATATTAGACAAGATGCTGCTGAATTTAAAACAATGGCAGCTATTGCAAATGAAAAATTAAGTTTAAGAGATAAAATTAATGCAAATACATCATTAAACAACACTGAAAAATTAGTTCAAAATTTAAATTGGCCAGGAAAAAACAAACATCACGAAGCTGATGCTTCAAATGCATATAAACATCTTGCTACAACTCATTATCAAAATGAAAAATTACCTTTAACATTTAGAACAAATAATTGGTTTGCTTTATCTTCAACTGGTTGGGATGGAGAAATACCCCTTGATTACACAAGAGGTAATAGAAAATTTGCAGTATTTTCACACCCAGTAGATTCAGCAAGAGCTGTAGTTAGAACGATTCTAAATAACAGTTCATTAACTTATGGAATTAATGATGTTAAAAAAGTTTTAGGTGAAACACCTACTGTATGGGATATTTTAAGTAAAATACCTTATGCAACAAATCTTGATGGTTATGCTAATGCTTTAGAAAAATCTAAAGTCTTTGCTAAAGACACAGTTATTGATTTACAAGATAAAAATCAAATGCATAAATTTTTAAAATTTATAATGATCCATGAAATGGGTGGGCCAGAAGTGTTTAATACTCATTTCCCAATTAATGCTCAACCTATTGTAGATACTTACATTATGATGGGTATTGAAAAAGGATTAGCTGGTTATGAAGGTAGATTAGGAACATATCAATAATGGCTAGTTCATATTATTTCAATACAGAACAAACATTAGATTCAATAGAAGCTCAAAAAAAAGCTAACAATACTCCACAAACTTGGAGTCCTACAGAATGGTGGGATGGATTTAAAGAAGAAAATTTATTTACTAATGCTTGGGAATATTTTGCTAATCATCAAGATTATCCTGAAGAAGATGGATATGATTATACTTTAGATCCACAATTAAAAGGAATGGAAGATTTTTATGATCATTTCTTTTTTAGCAAAAGTTCAGCTGAATCAGGTGCTATTAAAGCTAAGTTAATAGAAAGAGCTGAACAAAACTATGCTTCACCTTGGTATTATTTAGGCAGAGTAACAGGAGCATTTGCAGATCCATCAACTCTTTTACTTTGGACTAAAGCAGGACAAGGTGCAAAAGTATTTGCTTCAGCAATGATAGCTGAAGAATTTGCTAAACAAAATATGGATCCAACTAGAGATGATTCATATGTGCCTTGGGTAGCTGGAATAGGTATTGGAGTTCCTGCTGCTTTAAGTTTATTTAAAACTAAACCTGGTGTTAAAGTTCAACAAGAAATGAAAGTTCTTGATAAGAAATGGAATGAAGGAGTAGGTAAAGAAGTTCTTGTAGATGGTAAATGGATAGATCCACATACTAAAGTAAGTAACTCAAGTGTTGGAGCTGCTGCTACAAAACAAGCTGCTAAAGATGATGTTACTATTGGTGCTAGACAAGCATCTGAATTAGAAGGTCAAAAATTTGTTGAGTCTAAATTAAAATGGTTTGGCGAAGATGGGCCTTGGACACCTGTATTTAGATTAACAAAAACAAATTCAAATATAGCAAGAAATATGATTGCTGATTTATTAGATACTCCATTATTAAAAATGAGAAATACTGAAAAATGGGGATATGAAGCAACAGGTAAATCATTAGAAACAGATTTAAGAATGTATCAAGTACATGAAATTGAATCTCTTAAATTTATTAAAGATCAATATTTAAAATATTTAAAAGAAAATAAACAAACTGTACCTAAATCAGAAATAGGTATTATGCTTAAAAATACAATGAATAATGATGGAGCATTATCATTAAGTGGTTTTTCTAAAGAAGTTACTAGAGCTATGGTAATGGGAGAACATACTAGTCCCCATGTAGCTCAAGCTGCTAGATTTTCTAGAAAGAATTTTTATGACAGATTATTTAAAGAAGCTAATGAATTAAAAATTAGAGAACAACCTATTTTACATGAATTAAATTTCTGGAAATATCATTTAAAAGAAATGCAAAGAATAAAATCAGGAAAAAAGGTTTTTAATAGACCATCTGAAAATAAACAATATACTTATTCAAGAACAGAGATTGAAAATATTATTGATACTCTTACAGATGCATTAAATAATATTAGAAAAAATCCAGATGGAGTTAAAAATTATCTCAACATTGTTTATAATAAAGATGCTATATTAGCTAACAAAGCAAGATTTAGACAAATTATAGTAGAAAATTTTGAAAGAAGATTAAGAAATAATTATATTAAACAAATGCCATCTGCTAAAGTTATAGATGACATAGTAGAAGATTTATCTAATCATTTTCCTTTTAAAGCTCCAAATAAAACTGCTTGGAAAGAAGTCCAAAATGGAATGGATTTATTAATACAAAGATATGCATTTAATAGACCTAGATATGCTAGAGCTTTAAGAAGAAGAACTTTAAATTTAGATAAAGATGCTCAATTAGCATTAATTCAAGGCAATTTTATAGTTAGTGATATTTTTGCTTTACAAAAAATTTATTACAGATCTATGACTCCTGATATTTTATTAACTAGAAAATATGGAGATACAGGAGGTTTAGGATTAAATTATGTAGATGAAGCAAGTTCAGCAACATTCCCTGGAATAAAACAAGTATTCCAAGAATATCAATTAAAAACATTTAGAGCTAAAACTAAGAAGGAAAAAATAGCATTACAAAAAGAAAAGTTTCAAGCATTAAATGATTTAGAAGCATCAGTAGATTTAATTAGAGGTACATATGGTGTACCAGCAAATCCACATGCTTGGTATTCAAGAGGTATGAGAATGTTTAAACATTGGAATGCTTTAACAATGTTAACTGGTTTTATGGCAGCTATTCCAGACACAGCTCGTGTTGTAATGACTTCAGGAATTAAAAGAGGTTTTCAAACTCAATTTGAAATGTTTTCAAAAGGATTTAAACAAAACTCTATATTTGCAATGGGTAAAAGAGAAGCTCAATCTTTTGGTGAAGCATTAGATATGATTACAGGACAAAGAGCTATGTTGTTTTCAGATATAGGAGATATGTTTGGAATGGGTAATAAATTAGAAGCAGGTTTAGGTAAAGTATCTCAAATGAACTTTATGTATGTTAACTTAATGTCTAGATGGACAGAGTTTGCAAAATCAACTGCTTCAGTAACAATAGGTTCTAGAATATTAGAAGATTCTTTAAAATGGGCTAAAGGACAACCATTAGCAAATAAATGGAAAACTGCTTTATCAGCTTCTGGTATTGATAAAGGAATGGCAACAAGAATTGCTACTCAATTAGAAAAGCACGGTGCAATACCTGGAGGTAAAGGAGATATAGGATTAAAATATAACTATATTGCTAACTCATCAATGTGGGATGATGCTTTAGCTAAAAATGCTTTTGGTGCTGCTATGAATAAAGAAATTAATAGAACTATTGTAACTCCATCTAAAGGAGATACTCCATTATGGATGTCTAATCAATTTGGTTCAACTTGGGCTCAGTTTAAAAAGTTTGCAATGGGAGCTCAACAAAGAATGTTAATGAGAGGTATGCAAGAAAGAGATTTAGATTTCTTATTTGGATCAATGTTATTAATAGGATCTGGAATGATGATAGATGCTATATACCACAAATATAGATTCCAAAGAGATTATGGAAAACTATCTATGACTCAGAAATTATTAAATGCTTTTGACAGATCTGGATTAGGAGGAATATATATGGATATTAATAAAGCGATAGAAACATTAACTGATAATAGAATTGGTATTGCTCCATTTCTTGGATCTAAAAGACCATATTCTCCATCAGGTAGATGGATAGCTGGTACTGTTGGAGGCCCAACTGGAGGACAGATTTATAACATCTTTGACATCTTGTATGATGTTGGAGGAAACAAATATAATCATCATACTGCTAAAAATGTGAGGCGACTCATTCCATTTCAAAATGTATGGTACCTCGACTGGTTATTCGATGGTGCAGAAAAAGGACTAAGATTTAAATAATGGCTATTACTATTTCAAACACAGAACCTCGTGTTCAATATACAGCAACTTCAGGACAAACAACTTTTGCTGTCAATTTTGAATTTTTTAATAATGCAGATCTTAAAGTTTATAACGGAACTTCATTATTAACTTATAATGCTTCCCCATCATCAGCTTCACAATATTCGGTAACAGGAGCTGGTGTTTCAGGTGGTGGATCGATTACATTAGGAGGAGGGGCAACTGTTAATGATAAGATCACAATCTATAGAGATATGGATATTGCGAGATCTACGGATTTCCCAACATCTGGAGCTTTCCAAGTAGATTCTTTAAATGAAGAATTAGATAAATTAACTACAATGATCCAACAAGTTAAAAGGGATCTTAAATATTCACCTAAAGCAGCAACAACAACAGCTAATACATATAACCTTACTTTTCCAGATTTATCAGCAAATAAAATTTTATCAGTTAATTCTGGTGGTACAGCTTTAGAATTTTCACAAGATATTACAAATGTAAATACGGTAGCAGGAATAGCATCTAACATAACAACAGTTAGTGGTATAGCTTCTAATGTAACTTCAGTAGCTGGTAATGCTACTAATATTAATACAGTTGCTACAAACATTGCATCAGTAAATGCAGTTGCAGCAGATATTACTAAAGTAGTAGCTGTTGCTAATGATTTAGCAGAAGCCGTTTCTGAAGTAGAAACAGTAGCTGACGATTTAAATGAAACAACATCTGAAATAGATACAGTAGCAACCAATATTGCTAATGTTAATACAGTAGGTGGAATTTCATCTAATGTAACAACAGTTGCTGGAATACATGCCAATGTAACTACACTAGCAGGAATTTCATCTGATGTTACTACATTAGCTTCTGTAGGTTCTTCAAATTTAAATACATTAGCATCAAACTCATCAAATATTTCAACAGTAGCTGGTTCAGTTACAAATATGAACACAGTTGCTGGAGCTATAGCAAATGTTAATACAGTTGCTACCAATATATCAGGAGTAAATAGTTTTGCTGAAAGATATAGAATAGCTTCATCAGCTCCATCAAGTTCATTAAATGTTGGAGATCTTTATTTTGATACTACAGCTAATGAATTAAAAGTTTATAAATCATCTGGATGGGCAGCAGCTGGATCTACAGTTAATGGTACATCTCAAAGATACACTTATAATATTACAGGCACACCTAATACAGTTACAGGTTCAGACGCAAATGGAAATACACTTGCTTATGATGCAGGTTATGCAGATGTTTATGTTAATGGTGTTCGTATGTCAGGTGCTGACATTACAATTACTTCTGGAACTTCTGTTGTCTTTGGTTCAAATTTAACAGCAGGTGATGTTGTAGATGTAGTTGCTTATGGAACATTTAATGTAGCTTCTGTTAACGCAGCTAATATAGATGCAGGAACTTTAAACATTGCAAGAATTGGTGATGACTCAATTACAAATGCTAAAATGGCAGACGATGCAATTGACTCAGCTCAAATAGCAGATGGAGCAGTTGATAATGTTCATTTATCAGGTTCTATTGCTAATTCAAAATTAACTGGTTCAGGTGCAATTACAATAAATGGATCAGCAGTAGCTTTAGGTGGATCAGTTACAATTGGAGAAACTAAACCTACAATATCAAGTTTAACTCCAAGTGTTATTACTAACGATCCTTCTAATGTAGTTATTGCAGGTGGTAACTTTGTAGCAATACCTAGAGTACACGCAATTAATACTTCAACAGGAATATGGTATGAAGCAAGTACAGTTACTTATACTTCTGCTTCATCAATAACAGCAAACTTTACATTAACTGTTGATTCAGCAAATTACAGAATAAGAGTAGAAAACCCAGATGGTAACTCAGTTATATCTGGAGCTAGTGCATTAAATGTAAGTGATGCACCTGCTTGGACAACAGCTGCAGGTTCTTTAGGATCAGTAGCTGGTAATTTTTCAGGAACAATAACAACGGTAGCAGCAACAGGAGATACGGTTACTTTTACAGAAGTATCTTCTCCTTTAGTTTTAACAAATGCTTCTCAAGCCAACTGTGCGTTGTCAACAGCTGGGGTAATATCTACAACTGATATGGGTGGTTCAAGTACAACAGCAACTTTATATACTTTTACGATAAGAGCAACAGATGCACAAGGACAAACAAGTGACAGAGTATTTACATTACAATCATCATTTGGTGCAACAGGTGGAGGACAATTTAACTAATGGCTAGTACATATTTAACAAGAACAATATCAGATGGAAGTAATACAAAAAGCACTTTTTCAGCTTGGGTTAAAAGAAGTGGTTTAGGTGTAACTTCATCTACACAATATTTATTTCACACATCTGAAAATTCAAATAATGATTTTAAAATTATTTTTAATAGTGCAGATAATTTTAGAGTTATAGCTGTTGTTAGTAGTTCCGAGGTAATGAATGTATCAACTAATAGAAAATTTACAGATACTTCAGCTTGGTATCATTTTGTAGTTACTATTGACACAACTGAATCAACAGCAGCAGACAGGGTAAAAATATATGTTAATGGTGTTCAAGAAACATCTTTTTCAGCATCAACATATCCTGCTGAAGATTATTCTTCACTCAGATTAAATAATAATGGAGATCGAAGAACTATTGGTACAATTTATGATGGTGGTGGAAGTGCAGGTAGTGGATATTTTGATGGTTTAATGTCCCATGTTTATTGGGTAGATGGAACTGCTTATCAAGCATCAACATTTGGTTCTACAGATACAACAACTGGAGAATGGAAAATAAATACATCACCTACTCTTACAATGGGTACAAATGGATTTACAATTTTAAAAGATGGTAATACTATTACTGACCAATCAGCTAATTCTAATGATTTTACATTAGGTGCAGGTACACTAACTAAAACTGAAGATAATCCTAGTAATGTATTTAATGTTTGGAATAGTAATTATTTAACTAGACATCACAACGAAAGTACAAGTATTCCTAAAATGTTACAAAATGGAAATGCAACTTTTAATTCAACAGCAAATGCTTTTTATGGTTACAAAGCTGGAACAATAGGAGTTACAAAAGGCAAATTTTATTGGGAAAGCAAACCAACTGATAATGGTAGAATGTATATAGGAGTATCTTATCCAAATGTTGTGCAGCAAATTAATGAACCTCATTATGATAATCAAACATATAGTGCTGTAACAATAAATAATGCTGGTGAAGTTTATGGAAGATATACAGGTTCAGCTATAGATCAGTATGATTCAAGTACTGCTTTTGCAAATAATGATATAATTGGTTTTGCTTTAGATATGGATAATAAAGCATTGTATATTCATAAAAATGGAACATATATTAATAGTGGAAACCCAGCTTCAGGTGCTTCAAGAACAGGAAGTGTTATTGAAGAACTAACAGGAACTAGAGATAGTTATTTAGGAAGTGGCGAACCAGTTGCTCCCTTTATTGGAGATCCATCAAATTCAGGAACACATCTTTCACAATCTAATTTTGGAAATGGTTACTTTGGAACAACTGCAGTAGCTAGTGCAGGAACTAACGCAAGTGGTTTAGGAATATTTGAATATGATGTTCCAGCTGGGTACACAGCACTTTGTACGAAAGGATTAAACGAATAGGAAATAATTATGGCATACACAACAATTAATAAATCTACAGACTATTTTAATACTATACTTTACACTGGTACAGGTAATACTGGACAAGGTCAAACAGGAGTTGGATTTCAACCTGATATGACTTGGATTAAATGTAGAAGTCATGCTCAGAGCCACATGGTTCAAGATGCAGTAAGAGGTGCAACTAAACAAATATTTCCTAACACAAATGGTGCAGAAACATCTTGGACTAATGGTTTAACTTCATTTGATAGTGATGGATTTACAGTAGCAGGTTCAGATGAGGGTGGTGCAAGTTCAAAAACTTATGTTGCTTGGAACTGGAAAGCAAATGGAGCAGGTTCAGCAAATACAGATGGTTCTATAAATACTACATCTACTTCTGTAAATACTACAGCAGGATTTTCAATATCTAAATACACAGGAACAGGAAGTAATGCTACAGTTGGACATGGTTTAGGAAAAGTTCCTAAAGTTATTATTTTTAAAAAACTAAACTCATCAGATAATTGGTTTAATTATCACGAACCATTAGGAAATACAAAAAGATTATTATTAAGTACAAATGATGCTGAAGCAACAAGTGCAGGTTATTTTAACTCTACAACTCCAACTTCTTCTGTTTTTTCTCTTGGCACTAATGGAGGTAATAATCAATCAGGCGATGATTATGTAGCTTATTGTTGGTCAGAAATTTACGGTTTTAGTAAATTTGGTTCCTACTTAGGAAACGGAAATGCAGATGGTTCATTTATCTATACAGGATTCAAACCAGCTATGGTTATAATTAAATTATATTCAACAGGTTCAGAAAATTGGAGAATATTTGATAATAAAAGAATAGGTTATAATCCTAATAATTATAAATTATATCCATCATTAAATAATACAGAGGGAACATCAGATTTAATTGATTTATATTCTAATGGATTTAAACCCAGATCAACAAGTGTAGAATTTAATGGAAGTGGTAATGGTTATATCTACATGGCATTTGGTCAATCATTAGTTGGAAGTAACAATGTACCATGTACAGCAAGGTAATTAAATTATGACAAAAGCAAGAGATCTAGCAAACTTTATATCAGGAACAGATAGTAAAATTAATACTACTGAAATTGCTGATGATGCAGTAACTAATGCTAAGATAGCAAATGAATCAATTACTATTAATGGTTCTGCTGTAGCTCTTGGTGGATCTGTTACAGTAGGTGAAACAAAACCTACATTTAGTTCTGTTACTCCTAGCACTATAGAAAATACTCAAACTACAGTTACTATTGCTGGAGGAAACTTTGTTTCTGTACCAATGGTTACAGCAATCAATGCAACATCAGGTGCAAGAATAGTAGCTGATGAAGTAGCATTTTCTTCTGCAAGTTCTATAACTGCTAAATTTACAATTAGTGTTGATGGTACATATAAATTATTTATTGAAAATGGAGATGGTAATGCTGTTCTTAGTGGAACAGTTTTAACTGTTTCAGACGCACCAACTTGGACAACTGGAGCTGGATCTTTAGGATCTAATTCAGCAGGATCTTCTGTTAATTATACAGTAGCTGCAAGTGGAGATTCTACAATTAGTTATAGTAAAGTATCTGGAAGTTTTCCAGGAAGTGTGAGTTTAAATAGTTCTACTGGTGTGATAAGTGGAACTGAAAGTGGAGCTACAAGTGAAACAACTTACAGCTTTACAATTAGAGCTACTGATGCTCAAAGTCAAACGGCAGACAGAGCTTTCAGTATAACAATAACAGTAGGAATTAATAACTCAGGACAATTTAACTAGGATAATATTATGGCATCAACATCAATTACAAGGTCAATATCAAGTACATCTGCAATAAAAAAATTTACATTATCAATGTGGGTTAAAAGAGGTGGATTAGGAAGCTATCAAAGAATATTTGGTTCTGATGGTGGTACAGGAGATACTTATTTTAGATTTCAAAATAATGATGCGATTGAATGGTCAGGTCATGCAAGTGATGCAACTGCAGCAGGATTATTAACTACTAGCAGATTATTTAGAGATACATCAGCTTGGTATCATTTTGTTATTAAAGTAGATACTACACAATCAACAGCATCTGACAGATTAAAATTTTGGGTTAATGGAGTGTTAGAAACTGCATTTTCAGCAGAAACTATGCCCAATCAAGATGTTACTGACAACATTGTTAATACAAGTAAAACACATAGAATTAGTGGAACATCATCAGCTCAATATTTGGATGGATCAATAGCCCATTTTCATTTTACACAAGGTTATGCGTATGATGCTTCAACATTTGGTGAATTTGATTCTACTTCAGGAATTTGGAAACCTAAAACTGCACCATCAGTAACTTATGGAACTAATGGTTTCTTTTTAAAATTTGAAAATTCAGGTAATATGGATTTAGATAGTAGTGGAAACAACTTAACATTTTCTACATCAGGAACATTAACTCAAAATGTAGATACACCTACAAATAACTATGCTACTTTAAATCCTTTAGCAAGAGATCATTCAGACACTGCTAGTTTAACTAATGGTAATCTTACTCATTCTTTAAGCAATTATTCTTTAAACGCAAGAAGTTCATTAGCTATGACAGCAGGTAAATGGTACTGGGAATTTAAACAATCTGCTGTTAATAATAGAGCTGGAATGTGTACTTCAGGATTTAATCCTAATTTAGATACCGATGACACTAATGCTTATTCTGGTCATGCTACTGGTAGAGGTGGAGTTTATAATATGAATACAGGTGCTGGAACATCTTGGCAAAGAACAAATAATGATACTTCTAAAAATGTTGATACTCCATCAGGAACTGCTTTAGCATCAGGAGCTAATGATATTATTAGTTGTGCAATGGATGTTGGTACAGGTAAATTTCATGTTGCAGTTAATGGAACTTGGTTAAATAGTGGAAACCCTGCAACAGGTGCTAATCCACAAATTACTCTTACCAATAGTTCAGGTGATCCACTTCATGTGTTTAGTGGATTTAATACATCTAACGCAATGACTACTCATTTTAATTTTGGTTCGGGTTATTTTGGAACAACGGCTGTGGCAAGTGCAAACGCAGACGGAAATGGACATGGTGCTTTTGAATACGCAGTACCATCAGGATTTTATGCACTTAACAGTAAAAATTTAAAGGAGTTTGGATAATGGCCTATATTTCGTTTCAACCTAAAGATCATTTTAAAACTAAATTATTTTCAGGCACAGGTTCGTCTAACGCACAAACAGGTGTAGGTTTTCAACCTGATTTAGTTTGGATTAAAAACAGAGGTTCTAGTGGTTCAAATATGTGGCATGATGTTATTAGAGCTGCAACATATGTATTGTCTTCTGATGCAACTACTGTAAATACTGCATATGCTAATGGTTTAACATCTTTTGATTCTGATGGTTTTACATTAGGTGATTGGGGTGGTGTAAATTCAAATGGTAATACTTTTGTTTCATGGAACTGGAAAGCAGGTGGTGCAGGTTCAGCTAATACTGATGGAGCTTTAAGTTCTACAGTTAGTGTTAATACTACAGCAGGAATATCAATCACTAAATATACTGGTGGTGGTGCTGCTTCTACAGTAGGTCATGGATTAGGTGTTGCACCAAAAGTAGTTCTTATCAAAGATATGACTTCTGCTAATGATTGGAGAATGTACCACGCATCTTATGGTAATCAAAGTCAATTATCAATAAGTCAAACTTCTGCTGCTGATAGTGGTAATACTGCTATGTGGAACTCAACATCTCCAACAAGTACAGTTTTTTCTATTGGTACTCATGGAAATGTTAGTACAAATAGTAGTAATTATATGGCTTATTGTTTTGCAGAAAAAAAAGGATTTAGTAAATTTGGTAAGTATTATGGTAATGGAAATACAAATGGCCCATTTATTTTCTGTGGATTTAAACCTGCTTTAGTAATTTTTAAAAAAACTAATGATGTTGGTGATTGGCAAGTGGTTGATGATAAAAGAGAGGGATATAATCCTGATAATGATTATTTACAAGCTAATAGTAATTTAGCAGAACAAACAACAGATATTATTGATTTAGTATCTAATGGATTTAAAATTAGAGGCGATGATAGTAATGGTTGGAATAAAAGTGGATCAACATATGTTTGGTTAGCATTTGCAAAAGAACCTTTAGTAGCATCAAACGGCACTCCAGCTACAGCAAGATAATGATAAAGTTTGTTCTTATTCTTCAGATATGTTCTGGAGTAATGCAAACTTGCCTAGCTCCTGTAAAGCCAGATGACACACTATATAACACTTGGCAAGAATGTGGTATTCAAGGTTATAAAAGTGCGTTGGAAATGATTAAGTTAGATACTAAAAATACTAATAAGCTAAAGACATATATTCGATTTGAATGTAACGAAGTTGTAGTTAGAAATACTTAACTACTTATGTTTAAAGGACATAGAATTATTGTAATAGGTGATACTCACGATTCACCAAAGATTCCTCAAGATAGATTTAAATGGATTGGCAAACATATTAAACAAACTAATCCTGATTATATAATACAAATAGGTGACTGGGCTTCTTATGATAGTCTAAGTTATTTTCAAAAAAATCATACACAAGCTGGTAAGTTAAAAGATGCTTATATGGAAGACATAGAATCTATGCGTAGATCTATAGATTTATTAGATAAACATATAGATAATGATTTAATTCCTAGACATTGTACATTCGGTAACCACGAACAAAGAGTTTATAAGTTTGAAGAAAACATTCCAGAGATTGCAGGTATGATGAAAAAAGAGCTTCATAATTCCTACAAAAGTAGAAACTGGAAATTTTCTCAGTACGGGGCTTTTATTAAAGTGGCAGGAGTATCGTTTACTCACTGTCCATTAAATATTATGGGAAAAGAATATGGTGGTAAAAATTGTGAGATACAAATAGCTAATGATGCGACAAATGATATTGTTTTTGGACATACTCATAAATTTAGAGATTGGAAAGCTCCTAAAATAGGCGATAAAAACTTTGTAAGAATAGTTAATGTAGGATGTGCGTTGCCATTCGGTCATGTTGAGGAGTATGCAAAGTTAAACCTAACAGGTTGGAGTTGGGGAATAGTTGAATTGGGGATCTGGGATAATCATATTCAAGAGAGTCAATTTATATCAATGGACAGATTGGAGAAACAATATGGATAAACTTAAAGAGAAGTGGTCACAATTAAAAGATTGGATTGCTCGTAAGATAGACGAATATTTACAGAAGTAATTATGATACAAAGAGATAAAACTGACTCTATTGTAGTACATTGTTCGCAGACACCAAAGTCTATGGATATTGGTGTAGATAAAATTGCTCAATGGCACATTCAAGATAATGGGTGGGAAGATGTAGGTTACCACTGGATTATTAAAAGAGATGGAACAATTGAATCTGCAAGACCTGAAGATATGCAAGGAGCTCATGCACCTGCTGCTAATCACAGATCTGTTGCAATTTGTTTAATTGGTGGATCAGAAGATGATGGTAAGGGTTGGGAAAATAATTTTACTGATGAACAGTTTGAATCTTTAAAGAATAAAGTAATAGATATTCAAGATAGATATGAGATTACTCATATTATTGGTCATAGAGATGTAGATGATAGGAAAGAATGTCCTGCATTTAATGTAGGGGAATGGGCGACAGATAATGGCTTGGTTTAGTTTAGCAAAAATGGCTCTCCAAGCAGGAAGCCATATTTATAAAAAACGACAAGAAACTAAAATGATGATGGCAGATGCTCAACATCATCATGCTGCTAAGATGGCTAAAGGCGATATTGAATATCAAGGTAAATTATTAGAAGCAAGACAATCGGACTGGAAAGACGAATTTGTATTGATCATATTATCAGCTCCGATAATTGTACTTGCTTGGGCAGTTATAAGTGACGATCCTGAAGCGATGGAAAAGGTAAAACTTTTTTTTGAATATTTTTCAACACTTCCTCAATGGTTTACTAATCTTTGGATATTAGTTGTAGCTTCTATATTCGGTATCAAAGGTACACAAATTTTTAGGAACGGTAAAAAATAATGCCTAGAAGACCTATTCAAGTATCTTCTGAATCAGGTGTAGCTATGCCAATTAAAAACTTAATTAGTATAATTGGAGCTGTTGCAGTTGGTGTATGGGCATACTTTGGAATAGTTGAAAGAATTAATCAATTAGAAACTCAAAATCAGTTAATGACTAAAGATTTAGAGGGTGCTGTAGAGTTTTCTATTAAATGGCCACGGGGTGAATTAGGTTCTTTACCTGCTGACTCTGAACAATTTTTATTAATCGAAGATGCAATTAAGGATATTGAAAAGATACAAGAACAAATGGAGTCTATGATGCATAATAAAGTGAATATCGAAAGATTACAAAAAGATGTAGAAAAACTTTTAAGCGACATTGAAAAATTAAAAGATAAACAACGGGAGTTTGCAAATGGAAACGGTCACTAGTGGTGTAATTGCTTTGTGTATGTTTTATCAAGGTGGAATTATAGAACATACTTATGTTAAGGATCAAAAGATGAGTACTTGTCTTAAAATGAAAAGAACAGTAGAGAGATCTGTTAATCCACAAAATGTAAGAATGGCTTGTGGCAAAATTGATGTTGTACTCGAGGAGTTTATGGGTGAAACAAAAATCGTTAAAATTATCAAAGAGAAGTATTAAACAATGGCTAGATGATCTAGCTAATAATACTCCCAATTCTGGAATGTTTGATCCAGGGGATTTTAAACAGGACTTAAAACATCATGAAAAAATCTTGGACAAGAAAAAAAACATTAGTACTCGTTTGCGGAAAATGCCATGAATGTGGCAAAGAATTATTGTCTAATCAGGGAGGTTGGATAGTAAATGGTGAAGGTCGCAAATTTCATGAAGATCATAAAGGAAATAGCTGTTTCGACAAATATATAGGTCGTAGAAGGGTCTGAGGAGCTCCAGAATTGCAATTCTAAGGTCTATGCATACCTTTATACCCCTTAAATCTAATAGCTCTGTATGAGCTTCTAATTGAGTTTTTTGCCTGATTCAATGAAATCCTCTGATTCCATTTGAGCTAATGCTGATTTGAGTAATAGAATAGAGAATTTCTTGGATTTGTATATATCGGCAATGTTCATAACACTTGAAATTAGAGCTACTTGTATTTGATCAATGTTAGTACCTTTGAATACTTCAACAGCTACCTGTTGCATTACATCATCAGTACTACGAACGCATTTATCAATATCTAGATCTCTTTTTTTTAAGATATTTTTTAAATCCATTCGGTAACAATATCTAACATATTTTTTAAAAAAAACTCACTTAATATGTGAGTGTATAAAGAGGGGTTTATACTGTAAGCCAACAGCTATATTAATAGGTAAGGAGGCAAGATGACTTTCATCATTAAGCTAACACCTACTAATACCAAACCCCTCCCGAAGTTGTAAAAGATTCCACAAAATGTAGAACCGTTACAATTAAGGATATTTCTTTCCAGGGGAAAACCCTTGGAGTTAGGTAATCCATTTAAACCTATCTAATAGCTTTGATATCAAATATATGCGTACTCCTGTTAATTCAGGTTGACCTGGAATAAATTTATTCAGACTTCTCAGGTAACGATACTTTGGGCCTGTAGTCCATTGGATTTACTCGTTATCATATATTATATTCTGATACTATTAAATTCTAGAATTGCTTATCAAAATCAGTATCAGTTTCTTCTGAATCTTTTACTGCTTTCGCAGCAGATTTAGAAGCACCTACTAATCTTATAACACCTGAGAATCTAGGAACTAAAACTTCAGTTACATAT
>VTLG01012292.1_pt1 | contig 30014 bp, 28 predicted proteins | sample 4694571 | NCBI WGS metagenome assembly VTLG01 (sample SAMN12604809, study PRJNA352737) | marine metagenome | biome: ENVO:00000447; feature: ENVO:00000209|ENVO:00000569|ENVO:01000036; material: ENVO:00002151; isolation source: viral sequences binned using virsorter ...
TTCACGTAAGGTAAAACCTTTCTTTAAAAGTTCTGCACATCTAGAAACTCTAGTGAGTTCGTACTCTAATCTAAGTGTTTCTTCTAGCCTGATAGCCATAGACTTACATTGTTCTGTTAAACTACCGTTTAGAGGCACCATGAAATTTAATTGAGCTCCATAGTTCCATCCTCTAGCGTAGCTTTCAGGATCGTAAGGTTTATTTTCACTAGCAAGCCAAAAAGGGGAGAATGTCATAGTAGGTCCATTACAGGATACTTGCATCTTCCCCATTGTCTGCCTACTTGGGGCACCATTATTTTGGAATTGCACTGCTTGGTTGGTCACATTGCCTGTTGCAGTACTAGAAGGTGCCGCATTATTGTAGGTATCATCCTCAGCTCTAACAGGTAAACCTATTGCGAGAAGGTAGATAAGGATGTAGTAGTAGCATTTGTTGTAATTGTTCTTGTTATATCTATTTGTTCTACTAGAGCGTCGGCTGCTCGGTCTACTGTCTCTAGTAAGAAGTTTGCACCATCTGTTGTTAATGCAAAGGTTGTATCTGCTGCTCGTACTGCTCCAGAAGGAGTTACATTTGTTCCTGACCAGCTCTTGTATTCTCCACCATACACTTTTTGTGTGACTGTTTCGTTTACAGTCTGTGTAGTAGTGGTTGTTGCGTTCATTGATCCCTGGGTGAACTGTGGAGTAATTGTATTTGCTCTTGCTACCGAGGGGGATAACAGTGCTAAGAGTATTAGCCATCGTTTCATTCTTCTTTTTTCTTAGCCATAGGACAATTTATGGGTGTTTGAGGGCCTTTGCCCTTAGAATTAGATGTGTTCAATCCGAATGTTGCTAGGGCGCCCGTGAAGACCGACGCGACGAAAGTTATATCGCCACTAGAACCCTTTTTAATCATCGGTAATTCTACATAGTTAAGGGTAATAATAAAGCCAGCCCAGACAACAACTCCTAAACGTACAAATGTACCTAGAATTTGTATCTGTTCCTCCTTATCATCTATTCCATCCTTCAATTTATCCAGAAGATTCTTCTTTTGTGGTGTCTCCATTGGTGAATTTCTTTTGTATTCGTTTTGCAAGCTGCATGATGATAGGTTTGAATACCTTCACACATTGCTTAAAAAGACTGGTGGCTGTCAATGTCGCCGCAACCGAGATGGCAGCAGTTGTAGCTGCTGTAACCATAATCTCTTCTTCTGGTATCGGCATCCTATAGTTTGTAAAAGGTATTTCTACCTTCTTTGGTTGTGGTCTATTAGCATTAGCATCCTCTTCTTCTGAAGTAACTCCTTCAGGTGGCTCCAACTGTCCAGGCCCAACATACATAGGTAGATATGTTGGTATCTCCCCTGAAGGTGCGTCTAAGGACGGCCTAGGTAGATCTGTTGGACCTATAACAATTGGATTGGGTAGAATATAAGAAGGTTTTAATCCGGTTCCCATGTAATAGCACCACCTGGTACTTTATCTCTATCATATTTTTTAGATAATCTCAACCAATTAGCTGGGTATTTAACACCATCTACATCGGTAAAAGGCTTATCCATTGGTAAATGTTTACCTTGATATTTATAACCCATTATTTTGCCCTCGCTGTTTTAAATGGATGTTCGGCAAATGCACAGTAAAGATACGTTCCATTAGATGCGTTTGCTGCTGCAGCGCTGGCTCTAACTTTGAAGCCATTACTGAGTATGTCGATTGCATAAGCTGCATTATCAGCACTTTCTGCATCATTTCTGTGGGGAGTAAGCCAATCGTTTGCAACGTTAATAGGAGACCGAGCACTATCTATGATTGACCAGTTCTCTACAGCATCTGTGCGCTTCCAAAGAACAAATGCCGGTTCAAATCCGGTGAAAACGAACGGACCATTAGTACTAGCATTTCCAGTGTAACCTCCAAACGAACTATACCCAGGAATCTCGGCCCACGCATAGCAGATATGTGTTTTAGTACTTCCATTAGTATTAGCATGATCACCAATACTTATTACTTCATTTGTAGGTGCAGTGCTATTCCAATAGGTATCAGCATTAGTAGTATCATTCGCATAGTCTTCATCAAGTATCATTCTTCCACTACCTAATGTAGCTGATTTATGTTGACAAGTCCAGTTTCCTGATTGACTTGTTTTTTTGATTATTATCCATTGTGGTTGACTAGATAAACCATGCCCAAATGTTGCATCAGCACCTGTTCCTGTATATTTAGTTATCGAGAATCCACAAGTATTATTAACCCATTGATCTCCATCAGCAATGTTTATTGTGCCATCAGTATTAGCACCACTTGCAGCTGAGCCTGCATCCCACATCCAATGTACATATGTGTCATTAACTTCATTTACACTTCCATCAGTACCTAATGTATATGAGGTATCTGTAGTTGCACTGATCATGGATACAGCAGCTATAACACTATTATTAGCTGTTGCTAAAGTATTTGCATAGCCGTTTACTCTATCAAAAGTTTGAGTATTTGAACTTTGATTACGCCTCTTCATCCAAGAGAGATCTGTACTAAAATCCGCAGGAAGAGTTAAAGCTGAACCAGTACCAATATATGTTCTTACATCAAAGAACTTAGATGGATTATTTATATTATCTCCAGTGAATGTATCGTCGAGGTTTTGGACACATAAACATTTGAAACCTGAAGGAGCTGTATCTTCAAATGGTCTTTGACCAGCGTTTATTGAATATTCAGCATTATTAACTCCACTTGAGTCTGGACCACAAGTTGGGAAGTATGTGACATTTTGATCTAAATCTGTGTAAGCAGCATTTGTTCCATTAGCAGGATCACCAGAAGCTTGCCACGTTCCATCTATCCGCCACCATATCTTTCTAGCATCTACATCTAAAGCAATACCAACGACTGTTCCATGTCCAGAGCCATTAGTTGGTGTAAAGGCAGTACCATAAGATACTTGAGTTGCATTATGACCTTTCTTACCAGAATAAGACATAAATGCCCAGCTATCCTCATTATTACCAGGGAAATCTACAAGCCTTTCGTTTTTAGTTATTCCAACTGCTATTCCATCATTACCACCTGTATAGTCTATCTCCCAATACCATTTACCACTTGACATCCCAAAAGTACCATTACTTGGTACAGCACTACTTGTAGCAGAAGCAACATCTAAATTACTGTTTTTAAAAGTAGGTCCAGTTGTAGCAATAGGGTTCCAAGTACAATAATTACCTCTTGTTGCACCACCTAATGCATCATCACCACCTGTTGGTAGATAAGATGTAGGAGTATCGGTAAGTTGATCAATTTCCCGTTTTTGGTATATTAAACCATCTTGAACGACAGTACCATTCACTTCAATTGCAGCTACTCCTAAACCACTACTGTTATTTACAATGACTGATTTAAGTTGAATATGTTCTAAATCATCAAGATAACCAGCATCAAACCAGGTTGTACCGTTTTGTGCGCAACCACTATCTACATAAGATCCATCATTTATTTTAACTTGGAAATTACCATCAACTCCACTAGCATCGGATCTTCTTAAGTATATTCTTATATCACCTTTAAGCCGAGATGCACCAGCTAGACTGATTTTCCATTCATTAGTACCATTTTGAACACCAGTAGCATATATAGTCTTACTCCAGTCACTGTCAGGACTGCCTACAGCAAATAATTTAGACTCTTGATCACTAGGTATAGCACCTTGTTGTACGGATAGAGTCACACCTTCTGTAAAGTTCGGGCCATGTGATAAGCCAGTAAATCTATGTGGTAAGAAGCTGTTTCTAACAGGAGGTTTGAAATTAGCTGTGTACTTAGACTGGCCCTTGTACACACGGATATCTTGAAGGAATCCTGAGTACCCATTACTTCCGTTACTTCTTTGTCCTATTTCAAAACCAGCTTGACTTGAGCCTGCATCAACTGATGATGTACCTTGTGAAATACCATTTAGAAATAGAGTAGTAGTACTGCCTGATCTAGTAACTGCAACGTGTTGCCACTGTTTAGCTATTAATGTAGTACCTGGGTCAAATAATGATCCCATTTGTACTTCAATATCATCTCCATTTTTTTGGATTGAAATACCACCTGTTCCTGTATCATTCTCAATTAAGATCTCATTCCCGCTAACATCATCAGGATTCATCCAAAACTCAATACACCAATTACCTCCACCAAGAACAAAGTCTGAATTACTACCAGCTGATAAACGTTGGCCGCCATCAAATCTTAATGAACTTCCATAGAATCTATTTGAAGTTGTACTAACAGTAGTCGTACCATTATTTGTTATAGTATTAGCTGAAGAACCTGTATTAACATGATCATGTTCATCAGTTAATACATCACCAGGTAATGCAAGTATTAGACCTGTTCCATCTGTAGTACCTGCAGTACTATCTGTTCTATATCCAGATCCTTTCGTTGCACCGTAAGTATCTGTAGTATTATAAAAAGGGAGTCCACCAGAAGCACTATCTAAATCTCCATGAAAAGTATCATCTCCAATAGTACTATATGGCGTTGTTCCTTCAAATTTTAAACGGAAACTATTATCTCTAGCAGAATCAATTAATATATTACCATCAATCTCAATAGCAGCAGCCCTTGCATATACACCGCTACCACCACGTTTTACCTCTAGTTTACTGAAATTCATACCTCCAGATGGTACTTCAACCTCAGTCCAACCTGCTTTAGGATCTACATTTATAGCTGTAGCATCTCCATTAACAACAGTATCATTAGGATTACCTCCAACTGCAAAGTAAATTCTCATACTTTTCTTAACTTCTATAGCTGGTGATGGGGTCCAAGCTAAAGTGACATCATTACCAGATTGTTCAGAAAAAGTATCTAATTTATTATCGAATAAAAGGTCAAAGGTTTTAGTAGCTGAGGTGCTATTACCTGTTACTGTACCGTTAGTACTCCATGTAACACCCTTATTATTATTATTATAAGTTGTTGCATCTTGTTTACCATCAACTAACCACTTTCCGTCAACCCTTATTCCTCTCCAGTTAGTCCAGTTACTACCATTATTTAAAGTTTCAATTTTAGTTATAGTACCAGAACCGTTGTATAAAACTGTTGTTGAAGGAGAAGCACCAGTACTAGATGGATTGGTTTCTCTAAATGTTCTACCATCGGCAAGAGTTAATTTAAACGGAATATTACTAGCAGCCATGATGGAAACTTCTTGAGTAAAAGCTAACCCATTTCCAGGTACAGTCCATACTATATTACCAGTATTAGCACTTGGTTCAGCACTTGATCCAGCGTTATTATCATAAACATCATTAAATAAAGCTGTTGCTGGATAAGAACCATCAAAGCTACCAGTAGATGATGCCACACCACTAGACCAGGTAGTATTATTATTAGGTGCTGGTAAATTAAATGCTTTTGGAACCCAGAGACCTGCAGAATTAAATTCTCCGAAAGCCGCTGGACCTAAAAATTGACCATCTATAAATTCTACGTTCGCGAGCTGACCAGAGAATGGTCTACTAAGATTTCCATTATTACCAATACGATGATTCTGAGCTATACTTATACCCCAATCATCAGCACTAAGAGTACTACGATCATCAGTATCGAATGCAGTTTCTTCTACACCATTAACCCAGAGTTTCCATTTGTCTTCATGGAGACCACGTACAGCTTCTGATTGGTTAACATCGAATGAGGTAACTATATGATACCACGAGCTTGTGTCACGAAACCTTCTAGTGGTTTTCACATTTTTTGCACCAATATAACCAACAAACATTCCGAATTGATCATCCTGTGTAAACTGCATTATAGCATTACAAGCAGTATTAGTACAACTGGTAGAGAATATTACGAATTCTTGGTTATTGACATCAAGCCCTAATTTACCCCTTTTAATCCAAAATGAAAATGTCCATTTACGTCTATTACCGCTATTAAATCCTCTATCAAGATATGCTTGTTGATGAACCTTTGAAAATCTAAGGCTTTTTTCTATTTCATATTGACTATCTTCAGATCCAGTATCTGCAGAAGTACCCTGCAGCATCGTATTAGTTAGTACTGCCATCTTACTTCACATCAAGAGTTGCCACCGCATGAATATTACCAGAAGATGCTATGATGTAATCTATTCGATCTACAGCAGCAGCAGTGGTTGTAAGGGTCGGAGCGGTTCCGCCTTTCCATTTAAAGTTAGCATTCCATGCTGCTGTTCTAGATCCTGTTCCATCCTGTGTTATAAAGATTGAACCTGATTGACCAGCGACTTGGTTAGAAGGAGCAGCAAATGTAGTGTTATGAGCTAGAGTAACAGAATGGTTATTTGTTGTAGCCATATCAATTGTAATGGTTGACGCTGATGTCAAACCAGTTACTTGTCCACGTTGAGCACCAGTCCAAGTATTATCACCTGCTAAAGTTGCATCACCTGCTGTTGCCCATGAAAGAGTGCCAGATCCGTTAGATTGTAATACTTGAGCGCCACTTGAATCAGCAGCAGGTAGAGTCCAAGTAACATTAGCAGTTATAGCAGCTGGTGCTTGAAAAGCTACATAGTGATCTCCATTAGCTGTTGCCTCTTCAAATCTCAGATCTTTCTGATTATCTATATTTACATCACCTGTGAACGTGCCTCCTGCGAGAGGCATTTTAGTAGCGTCTGTATTGTTATCAGTAGCCCATCCTAGGTTACCGCTACCATCTGTTTTAAGTAGCTGTCCTGAAGTACCATCAGCTGTTGGTAGTACCCAGATCTGATCACCACCTAAAGTAGCTGGCGCTTCAAATCCTACATAGTTATTACCACTACCGCTTGCCTCTTCGAACCTTAGTTCTTTCTGATTATCTACAATAATATTATCTGTAAATGTAGAGCCTGCTAGTGTGGCATATAAAGTAGCATCAATCTGAACTGATTCAAGACTTGATCCTTCTTTGACATATAGTTTATTCTGATCAGTTGCATAACATACCTCACCTTCGAGAATGTCTGCTTTATTTGTATTTAAATTTGAATATGTACCTCGCGCTATGCGCACAGGCGTTCTAGTTGCTGGTGTTCCCATTTAAGTAAAGACTCCTCCATCATAAGTGTTTGATAATGCTGCTGTACTTGATGAAGTATCAAAGTTACCAGCATCTATAATTTGGTGTGCTGTTCTATCGAATGCAGTATTCATCTGCATGCAATTACCCATGTAAGCATGGGATGAGCACTGGTAGTGTAAAATTGTAGGGTTAGTATCAGATGTAACTATCTGTGTATAAGCACCTGCATTACCAGGTGTACCATTTGTAGTTACTCCTGTAGTATAACCCGTAGTTTTATCTGCCTCTTGATAGAAGACAAGGGGATGACCAGAGTTAGAATTATCTGCTTGATCAAATTTATATGTCATTCCTGGGTTAAGTTCCAAGAATGGTGCTTGCTGAGCATCTAGAGTAAAGCCACTAGAATGCCCACTTCCGTTATATCTATGTTGAGAAGTCTTTGTAGCTACTTTAACTATATAAGTTACTGTAGGACCAAAGGTTCTTGTATCTGAAATATATCTTTCTTCTGGATCGTTAGCAAAGTAACTAGACCAAGCATAAGTTTTACTTGAGTGAGTATAAGCTAAACGAACTGTTAGTCCTGAACTTCCTTGGAATGTAGCAGGTATACCACTCAATGTATAATTAACTGAGTTAGTAGTCCATGTAGCATTAACTAAAGTACTTGAATCAGCTACTTCATAATAACCATCTGCACTAGGCTCTGTGGCCACTAAGGCTGCTTTATCAGCTTTTGGTGTATAGAGTACAGCAGCAGCCACAGCAGCACTAGCAGCATTAGCTGTAGTTACAGCCGCAGAAGCATTAGTTGAAGCCGTGTTAGCTGTACTAACAGCATTTGTGGCATTGGTGCTTGCTGTGTTGGCTGTTGATACAGCGTTCGTAGCGTTCGTCGAAGCTGAGTTTGCCGTCGAGACAGCATTTGTTGCGTTTGTTGAAGCTGTATTCGCTGTACTGTTTGCTGTCGTCGCTGTACTGGACGCAGTATTCGCTGTATTAACTGCATTGGTGGCATTAGTGGAGGCTGTGTTGGCTGTTGATACAGCATTGGTTGCATTCGTGCTAGCTGTATTAGCTGTAGTTGATGCTGTGTTTGCTGTATTATTAGCTGCTGTGGCAGTAGAGCTTGCTGTATTAGCAGTTGTTACAGCAGCTGCAGCCTTTGTAATAGCAGATACATAAGCCCCGCTTTCAAGGACACGAGAGTTAGTGAGAGCAGTACCAGAATCGTTTTTCGCCTCTTGAGTGACGTATAGATTTTGTGTATAGTTGTCATTAAGGTCACTAGATCTAATAGCTGAACCTGGGTAGAAGGTCGCAGCTAACTCTGTACTAGCTGTATCTCTATAAATCTTTATCGCTTTACCGCTAGCTGGAGCAGATCCAAAGCGAATTGTTGTTGCATTATGTAATGTGTAATGAGTTGTAAGTGATTGAACCACTTCATCGACACTAACTTTAATGTCGGAACTTTTTAAATATGGAAATGGGAACGTGTAATCGGTGGTGGAACCGTTACCCGTATATGATTTTTCAGTTGTCGCCATAATGCTCTATTAATACCGAGTTTCTTGTAGTAAGTTTTTAACTCTACCCTGTGTATTGGCAGCGTCTGATCCTCTGCCTCTATTTAAATCATAGTTTCTATTCTTAGCTTCTCTTCCTATAGTAGTGTATTGTTCGTTATAAGCTTCTAATGCATTCCAAGCTCCAGTAAATGCTCTATTATGTATACGATCTAGTTCTTTATGAAGTATCCATTCTCTATAAGGGAACTCAGCTTGTGTTTTCATTCCTCTGAATTTCTTATATTCCTTCATTTTCTTATTCCAGAAGCCATCACCTTCTGTCATTAGACCCATTATCTGTCCTTTTAAGTCAGCGTTTTTAGCTATCCAGTTATTCAAGAATTGCCTATCTCTAGCATCTAAAGTTTCTCCAGTATATGGATTCTTTCTTATCTGCTGTAAGCCATCCCAGCCTGAAGATAGTAACCACTGTCTCCAAGGTTCCATATCACCATTCTGTTTAAACATAGGTAATACAGCATTGAATGCAGCTGTTAAAGGATCTTGATATCTAATAGGTTTACCTGTATAAATATCTAACATATTCTCAAGATTATTACCCATCACATATTTATTGGAATTCTGTAAATAAGAAAGGTAATCATTATTTACATCTTTTAATTGAGGAGTAATCGCGTTATTGAGAATAGTTCTCATACCTTTATAAGGTGTCATCATGTCTGTTTGACCAGCCCAGAATCTAGTCCATGCGCCTGCGTCACCAGATATAAGACCTACAAGAGGTTCAAATCCACTGACAAAGGTATCATTAGTAATATTCATACTAATGGAATAGCTTATCTTTCTAAAGAAGTCTTCTGTTAAAGCTTGATCTATACGGTTAGCTTGGTATACCACATCTGCAGTAAGTCCCATTAATGTATCAAACGGCTCGAAGCCTTTATAACTCCTCCATTCACCAGTAATAGGGTTCTTTATAGAATAAGGTTGCCATCCCATAGACATCATACGACGCCTTTCTGCTGCATTTTGAGGACCAGAACCAGTAACATTACCTTCTAAAGCCCATAAACCGACACCCATAACCACAGTACTACCCATGATTTGCCTGCCGATATACTCTGATTTCAAGGTAGCAAAGGCTAGATCTGCATCCTGTGCAGCATCTATACCATGTTCAGCTAATACAGCTAACTTCTCTTGAGCTGTTCTAGCACCTAGTGCCCTACGTGCTCTAGTCATAGCAGGACCAAGGTTACTCATTGGATTAAATGACCAGCCTAGTTCTAATGCATTGACACCAGTTCTAGGGAATAAGAATAAACCTCTAGCAGCTGGTACATGATCTAGGAAATCTTCAAACCTCTTAGTAACTTTATTATCTAAGTTCAGTGCTATTTCTCTTGAAGCATATTTAGCAGCTTCATCAGTTAATAAACCTGTCTCATCAAATGCATTATTATATAATTTACGTTGTAGTTTATTGAACTCATCGAAATCTATAGCACCTTTAGTAGCTTCAAATAATTCATCATAAGCTCTAGCACGAGCCATACCACTAGCATTTAAGGAGTTAGTGAAGCCGTCAATAGCATATAAAGCATTAGTACCGTAGCGTACAAACCATTGTTTGTTCCACCATGATAAACCTTTTGCTATATTCCACATAGCTACTTTACCGAACTCACCGTCTGCTCTCCAGCCATCAGCCATAGAATCTAAGACTTCCATGTTCTCCATCTTAGACATACGTAAGTCTACACGACCACGCATCATAGCTTCTTCTGGATGCTGTTTAGCTAGATTCCATTCATCACGCATGACTTTAAAGCCACGTTTAATGTTCTCAGAAATACCACCAAATGTATAAGCTGCTCTTTTTAATGTAGCTTGATTACCAGTAAGCACAGCACCAGCAAATACTGATACAGGTTTTACAGCACTTAATGTTGAGTTACCTACAGCAGCTCGTATTGGAGATAAACCACTGAGTACACTATTAATTCTAGCAGCATGTAAACCTTTAACTACTAAACTTGGTACTTCAGGGTTCTGATCTATAAAGCCTTTCTTGATCAAACCTATGTGCTCTTCAGTCCATCTATGTAATTTATGTAACTGATCAACACTACCATTAGTTGCATCATATGCCTCTTTAAATGGTTTGTAATAATTAGGATGCTCTTTAGCTATAAACTTTAATTCATCAGTAATAGCGCTGCTGGTAGCTTTAGCTTGCTGAAGATATTCATCAAAGTTTTCAGCTTGTGCATTCATCCACCTAACAACAGTATCTATCTCACCACCACTTTGAACTATTTTTTTATATTCCTGTGCTTTTCTTACTATGAAATCATTAGCTTTAACTTCTCGTCCTAATAAATCTAACTTATCAAAGATGATACCCATTTGTCTAGAGGTATCAATGTTCTCACCTAACATCTTAGCAGCTGTAGCTGTATCTGTAATAGTATCAGCTGTTTGCTGTGCAAGCATACCAGATGCTCTCATTTGATTAGGATCAAATAATGTATCAAAGGCGTTTTTAAAAGCCTGTGATGCTACTATCCAACTCTCTTCATCTAACACTTGATTAGAATTAAAGATAGTTGTCTTCATATCATCTACGATAAACTCAAACTCTTTAAGACTTATATCTTTACCATAGATAGCACTAGTTAGATTATCTACAGACCTATTCATTTGTTCTGCTGTTATCTTAATAGGCTGTGCGCCATTAGTTACAATAGCATCAAAATTAGGTGATATAGAATCAAATAATTCATCTAACTGACTAGCTCTATCTGAAGATGAAAGTGCTTGTTTGAACTTTTTCTGCCATGCCTCACTAACTACAGGTGCAGCTCTACCGTTAAGAGTACCTACATTCTGTTGTATCTGTGCGTTATGTAATTTAGCTTGTAATGGATCAGGTTCTAGATTAACAACAGCTTTACCTGCACTATCTTCTCCTAAATCATTTACAAAAGCATTGTACTCCATACCAGAAGGATCAGCTTTAATAGCATCTATCATCTCTTCTGTTTGTGCAGCTGTTCTAGCTTGTCTACGAGGTTCTACAGAGGCTGTAAGTGGATCACCAAACTCCTCTACTTTAGCTCTTTTAGCAGAAATCAATTCTTCTGCTGCTGCATCACGTGGTATAAGTTTAGCTTTTTTACCAAACGTTAAAGCAGCTCCTAATAACTCAACACCACCAGCAAAGCCAGCAGCTTCCATTACATTCTTTTTCCATCTAGTATCAGGATCATCACCAGGACGTGTAGCCCAAGGTAAACCCCAACCTAACCAGTTATTAAGAGTAGCTGCCATATTATCATCTGTTTTTGAGTGAGATGAAATCATGGCTACACCAGTATCAACACCAGTATAAGCAGCTACAGTACCAAGAGTATGTGCATACTTAGGAAGCGTTATAGCTCTAGCCGCTATAGATGCCTTAGCACCCCCAACAAGCCAACCACCACCAGCTAACGTAGGTATTATAATAGAAGACGCATCTCGTAATAACTTATGACCAGCATGTGTAGAACGGTATGAATTATTATCCCACCATTCATCAATTGGTTTTAACCAAGGTACAAGACCTACTGCATCACTAGCAAAATCTGCTACACCTAATACAGGTTGTAAAGCAGTCTCAGCAACACCTCTAACTACATCACCTGCATCAGAGAACGTATCCTCTTCTTCTTCAGGTTCAACTATTTGAGCTTGCTGTTCACTATTATCTACAGCTGGTGTTACATCTTCATCTTGGTTGTTATAATAATCTGCACGAGATTGCTGTGTATCACGGTGTGATTGCCAATAAGGATCTAGTTCCTCTTCTGGTTTATTTAGATCATCAGGCTGTGACATATCTACCCCCCGTGAATAAGTAATCGTAGGCTTCTTTACTTAAATAACTAGGTGAATGGAAACCCCAATTACTGCTTATTTTATCGTCTTTCAAAGTTTCTTGTGTATCCTCTAAAAGTAATTGTTCTTGTTCAGATAGATCTTCAGGAGCTACCCAGTTATTTGTTCTAATTAAAACTTCAAATAATTTATCCTGGTTCTCTCTGCTAAATTTATGGTCATAAGGTATATTAGCTAATTCAGCTCCTTGTTTAATTTGGTCCATAGTAAGCTGATAGGCACCTAACTGTATTACTTGACCTGATTCTTGATAAGACATTACTTCTCTTAAGCTGAAATTAGTTAGATTGAAACCGTATGTATCTAAACTATTACCTTTATCAGTAAAGTCATAATCATCATTACTTACTCTCTTACCGATAGTTTCTACCTTTTTCAATAATGGAGCATTATAAATAACACCATTTTCACTAATCATAGAGGCTTTATTTATATCAGTATAGTTATAAGAATTAAGTAAATATCTTGCTTTTGGTTTGATTAAACCTTCTGCATCTTTTGCTTTTTTAACATACCAATCTGGGTAAGGTTGTATATTTGAAGAACCTGTTTCTTCTATTTCCTTATTTCTCCAGTATTCAAGTTGAGCCATCTCAGAATCAATAGTTGAAATACCTGCTACAGAACGTAGTAATTCAGATTGTGGTAACATAGGACTAGCTAACCCTTTATTTAATCTAGCTGATTTACTGGCTATATCCTCTTTAGCTATAAAAGGTTGATTATATATTAAATCAGGATTTGCTACTAACTTCTGTGCTGCTGCTACTGTATTAGGCAGTTGCACTCTAGACATATTAGCTTGGAACCCTTTGAATTCTCTAGTACCATCTGCATTGATTTCTCCTTTTCCAAATATACCATCTTCATCTCTTATATCCTGAGTGATTAAATCTCTTGCATACTTATATGCTTCTTCATCACTTTTGTTAGCAAGTTTAGCTTCTTTATAATAACCAGAAGCCATCTCATAAGCTTTAAGAGCCGCATCTTTATGACTAGCATTACTAGAATATGAATTAGATTTAGGTATAATAAACTCTAATTCTCGTTGGATACGTTCTTCTAGTCTTTCTTTATTACCATTTTTACCTGCCTGTGGTAAATATATATTATTCTTTGCTGCTTCGCTTTTAGCTAAAGATCTGGCACCATCACTGAGATTCATTGAATCAATCTCTTCAGGTGTGATTATTTCATTACGTGCCTTACGTGCTCTCAATATAGCTAAGTTTTGTTTATCATTAAAAGTATTCAGACCAGTTGATAGTTGTTTTTGAATATAAGTTTGACTTTTTGTGAAGTTATTCTTATTAGCTATAGTTAAGAACTTTTGAAGAGTTGGAATGTCAGCACCTTCTGTAGCCATGAGGTTGATCATGTTCTCTTTCATTTCTACATCTTCTGCTTCCCTTTCAAATTCACCTATCCTTGCTCTTTGATATTGATCTTTAGCAGCTTTGAGTCCTGCTCTTTCTATACGAGCCCATTCAGGTTTAAATACATTCCCCCATATTTGCTTCTGACCTTTCATTTCAAAATCAAGGAGTTCTAAGTCTTTTACGTCATTCCATTCAATTAAATCATTTTCTAAACCATGTATCAAAGCATCAACAACCAAACCTTTTGCTCTTTTAAAATTCTCAGGTGGAGCATCTTCACCACCTGCTAGAAATACAATAGAATTCTGAATACCTTGAACACCAGCTCGATCACCTACACCGTTATCACGGTTCATTTGGTGTTCAACTATCTCCCAATTGGTTTGTTTAGTTTCAATTCTAGCTTCAGCTATTTCAGTTTCTTCTTTTTTTCTACGAACCCATGCCTTTGCTTTTTCTGCATTCTTCCAAGCACCAGAGGATTCCCAGACATTAGAAGAGGGCCAAGCTTCACCTAAATCTTTTCTATACTCTCTATTTAATTGACGTAAAACCTCATCTATCTGCTCCATGCCAGCCGTTTCAAGGCTAACATCCATATCACCTATCTTAACAGTCTTACCCCAATCATCAGCATATTTACCACGCATTGATTTAGATAATCTAAGAGCACTCATTTCAGCTACTCTTAAACCAGCATAACCACCTTGTTTTCTTATTCGATTTAATACATGTTCAGGGACATGATCAAGACCATGAGAGCTTAAGAAGCCCTCAGTCTTCATGCCCTCTTCCCACATATGTTTATCAAAAGATTTAACCTGCTGATATTTCTTAATGCCTATACCATACTGATCATTGAGATCTCTAGCAAAAGCATCAATATCATCATTTCTTTTCTCTTGATACTGATTAACTAATTGAGCACCTGACTTTGTTAGAGACAGAATAGCCATAAGGTCATTCTCTCTCTGCTTAGCATAGGTGCCTTCATTTTTAATTATTTGTTCAAACTGCTTCCATTTATTCTTAGCTAAAGTATCACGGTACATCATCCTTAGACGATGATTATCTTCGCGATTCTTTGCCTCGAAAGCAGCGTTCTGCTCCATTGCTGTGACCAGTCTATTAGTTTGCTTGTTCTTCCAAGCTAACTGTCTCTCCATCCCTTCTAATTGTTGTAAGCCTTGTTGGCGTATCTTCCTAGAAGGGTCTGGGATATTTACTGGATCAAAGCCTCTTGCTTGAGCGTACCCTTGATAGAGAACCATTGTGTTTATTTAGGTCGAGTGATGACTTCCATTTTGATGTCCAGCTTACTGTAATCAACATAATAGAAACCATCTTTTTCAGTTTGTTCAACGGCGTCTTCACGACCCATTGCTATTAAATCTTGAGCGGATGTACCGATATAAGTAGGACCGTGCTTACCATCGAATCTATATTTAAATGTATATTTAGGTATACCTTTTTTAGATGTACCTACACGTGTTATATCATATTTCATTCTATCATCTGAAAATTTAAATATACTAGCAATACTAGCTGCCGTACTCACAACCCCAGCGGCTTTCTGTAAGAAGCTAGGTTTAGATACAGCACCTTTAATAGGTTTAGTCTTCTTATACTGTTCCCAAGTTGGAGCTTTCTGTGGTGCTAATGTCTGAGGTTTAGGTATCTCAATAGGTGGTGTCATTTGTGGTGTCATCTGGGGAGTCGGTGCTATCTTATCCTCAGCAGCCATATCAGCAGAATACTTATCAAGTTTAGTTTTCTGATTATCAGCAGCATGTTGTAACCCAGCACTCTTAAGTGACTCTTGTAACTGACGCTGTTGGAAACCAGTTTTATCTTTAGTCTGTGTATACTGCATATCCAGTCCACGACTTTGAAGACCCACCTGCTGACCTGTATGTAAAACACCTTGTGATATTTTATTATAATCTAACTGACCTTTACTTCTAGCAATATCTAAAGTATTAGCTACTCTATCCATAGCTAGTGTAGTACCAGCTTCTTCTTTAGTTATCATATCAAGAAGCTGTGCTTGAGCTTGGCCACGTTCAGACATGACAGCTTGTAGATTCTTTCTAGCACTACGTCCAGTCTGACCCATTGCTGCGAATTTACCACCTTCTTTCAAAGCAGCTATCTTTGCAGCTTGCCCTTTAAAAGCAGCATCAGCTTTCTTACCTTCTAGTGCTTGGGTTAAACCTCTTGCATCTAAACCAGCCTTCTCTGCAGCACTTCTAGTACCTAAAGCTACACCTACTTTATCCAGCATAGCGTCTTCTTTTTTCTGACCTAGTTGTTGAGCTAACCCTTTTTTCTTGTGAGTTACATCTTGCTTAGCGAAATCTAGATTCATCAAGGCTTCTTCATTTTGAAAACCTATCTGAGTCATGCGTTCATTATATTTTCTATTATTATCACTAAGAGATATTTGCTGTGCTAAATCATTATAATCTAATTGTTTTTCATACGCTACGACACTTGCATTATAAGCTTCAACTTGATTACCATAATTAAACGTACGCATTTTTTCCTTATCAAGCCATTCATTCTTGGCTGATTGGTTCCTAATGTTACGAGTTTGCTCAGCATTATGTACTTTAATATTAAAAGCACTTTCATTATATGCTTCATTCAACTTCATCTGATCGTAATCGTACTCCCACTTATTAGTGTCGTACTCATACTGCTTCTTTATTTGTTTCTTGTTACTACCTCCACCTTTACCCATGTTTTTCTCCTTTAATAAGTTTTACAATTACTGAATACTCATTATCCCAATCTAGTTTTCTAGCCAAACCTTTACGACACCAAGCTTCTAAAGCTACACAATCAGTGTACCCTGCAAACTCTTCTAATGATATCATAATCTGTGGATACCATATATCAAAGTCATGTCCTGTATCTGTAGCCCATGTATGTACTCTTAGTATCTTATGTCTTGGATAAGTAATGATCTCACTGACTGCAGCCATAGCTACATCATCACGGTCAAAACCTACCCATAACTGAAACTCACCAATAAGTATAGATCTTAATGTATCAGTAGATGTCATAGCACCTTCTGAATGTACTAAAGCTTTCTCTAGTAAAGGTCTAATACCTATCCATAGGTCTTGTACGTCGTCAGGTTTGATTAGATAAACTGGGCTCATGTTCGTCGGTAATAACGGGGTGAATAAATACCCTCCCACATAGCAGAAGTAAGTGCAACTGGGAAGGGTGAATCGCTATATACTCTTAAAGTATAGTTATCTGTGCGTTGATGTATAGGCACAGTGAATAGAGATTGTGTATCTAAAGGTACATCATCTCCTAAATAATAGTTGGCGTCTTGTGTAGGTTGTAATACATACCAGTTATCTACATAGATTTCAACAGTGTCAGCAGCTGTAGTAACGTTACCTGATGTACTTGAAGCAGCGGGTGCATTAGTAAATGTAACTGTAACGTTATCTGGCTGATTGACATGATCGGCAATGGTATAATCTGTATCAAGTATTTGCTTAGCACCATTCTTTTTAACAATAACATCGGCTTTGTCTTTTACATCAAAGTCTGGTGAGAATATTTTATTACTACCATCACCTGTGAATGACTGTGTAGCAGCTTGTACACCTTTACGTTTTAATTTAAAACCTACCACACTAGAGCGTGCAATAGAAAACTTTATTCTAGATATAGTTAAAGCTGCTGTATAATCAGATTTACTACCATCAGGCACAGCTTGGAAATATAATTTAGGTAACTCTACATCATAGCTATACTTATAACCTACATATACATTTGCAGCCTGTGCTGATAAATCCTTTCTTGGTACTGTAAAGTAGTTGACACTGTTAACAGTAGCACGGCCTGGTGTAATAGTAAAACCAGATTGAGTTGTACCAGAGAAGTTAGAAGTAGCATTACCTGCAATAATAATAACTGGTACAAGGCTTGTCAGATTACTAAATGGTAATTCGCAGTATGAGCCATCATATATAGCAGCAGTAGCTGCAGCATTAGATCCTCCACCTCCACTAAATGTAACAGCAGGAGGGTTTACAGGGTCATAACCTTTACCAGGATTAGTAATGGTAATACCTGTTACTTTATTACCTGAAACTACAGCTGTAGCTGTGGCTTGTGTTCCAGTATTAGGTGCAGCTATAGTTACAGTAGGGGTGCCACTATAACTAGAGCCTTCATTAGTTATTGTTATACTCTCTAATGGATACTGAGAAACGGCTTGAGTAACTTTATAGAAATCCATATGAGGGTTCACTTGCTGACCATCAGCTGTGACTATAATAGTCTCTTCAGGTGTCTGTGTCATTGTAGCACTAACTAGATTATATCTAGCTGCGCCTCCTGTACCAGTCTTGATTATAGAGTACATAGTATCTGAATCTACAGTCACATAATGTACATTACCAGGACATTGCCAGTTAAACCAAGCTTGTACTACATCACTTTCTCCATCATTATAAGTACGATAGAAATATATCTTATCTTCTGTGTTACCATACATAGCTATAAAACTATTCTGTGGACTAGCCGTAAGATTAGTTATAGTAGCAGGTATATATTCAGACACAGCACGTGCTACGTCAATGACTTTAGGAGGTTGACTTAATCCTTGTGGCTGGAATCCATATACCCTAGTGAAACCAGCTGTAGCGTGTGTCTTACTTACAAAGTTAATTGTAGAACCATTATCAACAGGGTCTATATCAGCTTCAGTTTTGTAGTTAGATAAGCCACGTATCAACGCTGTCTTAGGACTTAAATTACCATCAGCAGAGAACATTAGAAACTGTTGATTCTGACTGAATAATAATAAACCACTAGCAATAGGTATTATACCATGAAGCACAGCAGGTCTAACACTTGAGCAACTGATATCTATAGGATCAGCATCAGTAGTTGTCTGTGCTGTAGTCATATAGAAATTATAAAAATCTCCAGCTTGACTCATTGACACATTATCATCAGTCAAGAAGCCTAATCTATTATTATAATAGAAAGCTTGTTGTATCGTCTTACCTACAAAAGATGGGTGCTCATTAGTCTCATCATCACCAACAGCTCTAGCAGCATATAGCTGATTATTAGCTGCAGCACTGCCGTCTATCTGACTGAATGAGAATTGATTCTTAGCTGTATTATATAACTGGTGAGGCATTGAAGATACATCCAAACCAGTAGACACATTAGGTGCTACAGTTTCATTCCAACTACCAGGACCAGAAGCAGCATTAACAGCAGTGAATTTAGTATAATATGTATCAGCTGAAGAGTTTGTATTTAATATTTTAACAACTCTATTGTGTATAGTCTGAGATGAAAGTTTAGCTATATTCTCTACTTCATTCTGGTATACCTCTAGAGCATTACCAGCTACACCTCCAGATACTTCTACAGTAAAAGCTGCGTCTCCTTCTATCTCAATGGTATTACCTATTACATAAGAAGTGATACCAGTTATAGATTCAATACCACCTGAGTGGCTAGTTGAGTTACTGCTTCCATCTACTTTTGTTGCAGTGTATGCACCACAAGTACTAGCTACAGTACCACTTTCTAGAGACTGAAGGATATCATCAGCTTTTAAGAAGTTAGTTGTAGCAGCATCGTTAGCTGCTGTATCACCAGACTTAGTATCTAAATCTATAGTGTATGTATCTGTACCTTTCTTTATTGTTACTCTGTATTTAGCACTATATTCTACAAGAAAGATTCTAATAGTAGCTACTTTATTAGCTGTAAATGATGGGGTACTAGCAGCTGCTACTACTTTCTGTTTGTTAGTTAATATGGTAGCATCTCTAACAGTAAGTAGATCATAGTCAGCAGCAGTCACTGCAGATAAATAATTCCTAGAATTACTAGCATAAGTAACAGTACACTGTGTACCATCAATAGTATTCCATATGTATATCTGACCATAAGGACTAGAGCTCGCTCCTATTATACATCCTATATATCTTTCATCAGAGTCACGGTTATAGTAAAACCATTTACCTGTGTCTAGATCATTGTTATCAAAAGCAGTACTACTATCTGCTAACTCTGTTATAAATTTAAAACCTGGTCTCTTAGTTAAACCAAATGTAGGATCTGGATAAGCATTTAAAGCTTTCTTTACTTGACCTGGTAACTTCTTATCATCAGGTTGGTTAGATACACCACCTAAGAAGTTTGGTATTGATTGAGTTACACTTGCCATTAGCGATACAGGGCTTGATAGGGCTTGTAGCTGTCGTATACTTTTTCACCACGCTTATGTCCAAAGAATGTGTAGTCACCTTGGTTGCATTCGTACTCCATAGCTTGTGCTCTATTGTACATTTCTTTCTGCTGTAGTACTTGGTACTGTCCAGGGTCACCAATGATACGACTTGAAACTATGGTAGCTGTTCTAGCTACAATATAATCTTGAACAGGTCTAGGCAGGTCAACCCAATCAAAGAACCATACAATATTACAACGAACAGTATCCCATCCAGTGAGCGTAGTCCAATCATAAGTATGGTTTATCTTTTCATATAACTTACCGCTTCTTCTAACAGTTTCATATTGATTATCTTTCTCATCATGTAGATCTATTTGCAGCATATTATTTGGTATTACAATCTCACCATTTGCATCTGGTGTCATCGGATAATACTCTTCAGTATTAAACGTCCAGCCTTCAGCCTGTACTTCACGTGACACATTTAATAATGTATCATATGCAATCGCAACGTCTGGGTTGGTTTGATCTAACGTGGTTACAGGTGCCTGACCTACAGACGCCAGGATTTCATTAATAGCAGGTAATTCAGCGGCAGCGTTTGTGGTAGGAAAAGCCATAGTTAATTTATATAAATAAAAAAAGGGGACCGAAGTCCCCCATGTTATGCGGCGCGGTTTGCGTCGCCTGATGCCTCATTGATAGCAGGGCTATCGCATTCCTGTCCAGAGTATGGAGTTCGGAAGCAGAGGGTTTCTGAATATACTTCAGATGCAGCGGTTGTACCGCTCTTTGTTTTAGACACTGAATGTCTGATAGCAGAGCCTTTTAGGTTAGCTGTAGCATGGGTTGCATACTTATTGTTAGCTGCGAGAGTACCAGTTACAGTAGCCAAAGGCAACATAATTTTATCAGAGTCAGCATTGATACCAGCTGCTAAGGGTCCAGATGTACCGTTACCTTCATTAGGTGTGGCATCTGTATTACCCTGAGCTAGTACGCTAAGATTCGTCATTTAGTTACCTCAGTTTTCGTATTCTAAACTTGCAACATAGCCTACAACTGCAGTGTTAGTACCTGAGTCACCGGTAGCGATGGTGACTTTATCACCGATGCGATAGCCATCACCATCAGCAGCGGCTGCAGCATCTACTGCAATAGCTGTAACTACATTACTAGATACGGTAAGGTCTACTTTGAGACCTGTACCATATCCATCTGTTGTGGTTGCTTTGTTGTCAACAGTACCATCAGTACCTCCACCAGTTCCATTGTCACCAGTGGCAGAACCGAGAGCTATTGTTGCAACAGAACCATCTGCTCGTCCCCATTCTACAGGGGGCTGGTTAAAATAAGTCTCAGATGTGAGACCTCTAATACCAGTAATCGGATGTGCTCTTGGCATGTTACCTCCCCTTAAGCGGTTTGGATCTCGATTGCAGCAGCAGGGTTTAGAGTACCAGCACCCATTGCTAGACGACCAACGATCAGGTCACCCTGATACATAGTCTTAATGTCAGCTCCGGTTGTCTGTACTTGAGGACCAATTGCTTCAACCACACCTGCAGCATCCTTCTGATAGATGAGTCCAGCGTGAGCAGCGAAAGCACCAGAGTAGGTGTTATTCTCACCGTCCACAGCAGCTACTGTACCAGCTTGGAAAGGTAGGTTGTTAGAACGCTTGATCTGAATGCCAGCGATTTCATAGAGCCCTTCACCTGAATTCAGATTACCTTGGCTGTTACCAAAGTCACGGTTCAAGATGTTGGAATCTACTTGTGAGATGAGAGCGTAGTACTGACGTGGGTTTAGCACAGCAGAACGTCCTTGCTTAGGAAGGTTCTTCTCATCAAGGATTGCAGCAGCTTCGAAGAATGCATCAACTAGCTTCTGTGCATCATACTGGTTACCTGCTCCGATTTTAATTACGGAACCACCTGGTTCTGGACCTGGTGAGGCAGTGATAGGATGAGCTGAGCGAGCTGATAGTGCAATCGTTCTGAAGATCTTCTTGTCATAAGCCTCAGCTAGAGCGTGTCCAATCTTCTTGGAGATCTCAGAGCGTAGGGAGTAATGAGCAAGAGTCTCATCAAGATCATACACGAATGCAGAACTGATGAGAAGATCGTCACAGACGATTGTCTTCTCTGCTACTGGAGGATCACCCGAACCCAGGATTGGTGTCCCTGGCTCATGGTAATCAGCGGTCATACGACCTGTAAAGATGAACTGTAAACTCTTACCGTTCTTTAGTTGACGGGATTGTACAGTTCCTTTTGCAACCGTTGCTGACTCGTAAGCTTTAAATAGCTCACCAGAGAACAGCTTTAGATAGGTTGCATACTTGGTATCATAAGCAGTACCTAGCGCCAACGGGGTTGACGAGGTATTGTTAATAGAACCAATACTAGAAACAACTGTATTAGCCATTATTTAGAGAGTAGTGTATAGGTTAACGTGCTCTCAATCGATTGAAATTAAATAAAATTGAGGTCTTTCCCTCCGTCTAGACGGCAAAGGGTATCCGCGTACGGGCCGATGCCAATGAGAGGGGAGTCCGACTCTGAGGTGCTCCCCACCCTACTTCATTTAGAAGTTATACTTAATACCGACTTTGGTTCCCCAGGAATTATCTAGATCAGTATCTTCATCTGCTGTTAGCAGAGAGATCTCACCATAAACTCCAAGGTTATCAGAAGCTTGGAAGTTACCACCTACCTTACCAGATAGTCTCCAGTCAGCTTCCTGGCCTTGTTCGGAAACAACGGCTGGGCCTCCCTGAATGTAGTAAGTAGCTGATTCTCCACCGCCTTCATAACCAACGTGTAAGTCAGTCACAGCGCCTATATATTCCGACCCAACGCGAGCAGCATTTGATTCTACGTTGGTATATATACCCGCTGATGCAGGTGTCGCAAGTGCTGTAGTGGATGCCAGTGCGGCAAGTGCAATAAGTTTCATGTTTGTTAATTAAATAGTTTTGGTATAAGGGATACCGCGATACTTTAGTTGGACTTTCATAGTCTTCTCCTTAGTAACAACCCCCCGTTCCATGAGTTGTTTTCATGCGCTCTGTTTAACAGAGTGAACGGACGCGGTTCCAGTTGGCTTCTACTGGTTCGACTACCGAGCCGCCAATCATTTTAAAATATACCAGGTATGATCTGACCTGTTGTAATGTATGCGCCAAGCGCTGCAACGAAACCAATCATTGCAAGTTGGCCGTTTATTCTTTCTGCCTGCTCGGAGTACTTAACGTCTAGTACTTCAACTTGAGGCTCAGAAGCGAATTTGTTATTAGTCATTAAGATAAAATTAATTAGGTTAATGGCCGAGGATGATAGGTCAGGTCGGCGCTAACTATTTACCAGGATGAAGTGGACAATGTACCTGCAGCACAGGTATCTTGGTGTGGTGATAGTTCAGCATTTGTTTGACCATCACTAACACCATTGACGGTTATCCTTCCGGCACCGTTACCTCCTGGTACTGTAAGTACATCGTTGTCTGTATAATTTCTACCTTTGTTTACAATGGTAGCTCCGTTAATTGCACCACCACTTACTGTAATAGTAGCAGTAGCGCCAGTACCTGTCCCACCTGTTGGTGTTACTGTACCTGCTGTATAACTTCCACCTCCAGTGAAACCATCAAAGGCTGCTATCTCTCCGGTGGAATAAGGATGCTTATAAATAGGTGCGTTAGCATCGTTTGTTACATAAAGTGTTGTGATCCCAGAGACATTCTTAGGATCATACATCGTTGCATCTGCCATGTTAGTTACCCTTTAATCTTAAGTGAAGTGTTCTTTAGTTTTTTCTTTACACTATTCTTTTTGCGGGCTTTGTCTGCAGCTGCTTTACCAGCGGGTGTGTATGCAAACTTCTGACCGTTTACTGTAGGCATGGTTCTATTTTTTCCTCATTGTTTTTCTTGCCTTTGGTGGTAATGCTACACCTGTCCCACCTACTCTAGGCTTCTTGACTGATGACTTCGCTCCCTTCTTGCTTTGCAGATTCCTATCAGCAGCTTTCTTATCTGCTTGCATTTTCTTTCTAGATGATGCTTTCTTTTCATCTAATTTATATTTTCTAGATGATGCTTTCTTCTCATCTAATTTAGCTTTAGCAATTTTTAAATCAGAATTCTTTTTACTTAAAGGCATGGTTAAAATTGTAGATTGGATCGTTCTAGTTTATCGTATATATCCTGACGATAAGCAGGATCTTTTTCGTATCTTGGATCGTTCATAGCTTTAACCACTTCAGCTTGGCTACGGAATTGAGTGCCTTCATTAGTTGCAGGTTTGCCTTGAAGCATCTGACCATCGACACCACGTGAATCATTGAACCTATAAGTAAGTGCTTGTACAGCGAAGAAAGCAGCAAGGGGGTCGCCCTTATCCATGACAGCATCATACATGTTCTGCTCTTTCTCTGATAGATTAGAGTTAGCCCACTGCATCATACTAGTGTACTCTTCATCTCCACCTACTATCTCTTTAAGGTTAGTTACATTCTCTTCTGTTAATTGAGATTGTTCTTGAGGTTGATTCTCATTACGATACTTAAGATACATCTGGGCAACGTCTCTTGAATCCATCTCACCTAATTTCTTAAGTGTTTCATCAGAGTACTTATCATTAATCGCCTCATCCCATAGTGTATCTAAGAATGCAGAATCAATCTCTTCCTCTTCCTCTTTAGTTTCCTCCTTAGCTTCAGGTTTCTCTTCAGCTTCAGCCTTCTCTTCACCAGGTTCACCGAGCTTTTTCTGCAGCTCCATGTAACCTTTCTCTAGCTCTTCAGCATCTTTAAACTTACCAGCTAGTAGTTCATTTTGTTGTTCAGCTAACTTTTCACCAACTGCTAGAGCTTCTTGTTCTTCCTGATTAAGTTCACCTTCCTGTGTCTCTGAAGGATCATACGTAAGTGTTGCCATCGATTGTTTCTACTGTAAGATTTCCAAGTCCAACGGTTGTCACCTTCTTAGATCCAGGTGCTTTAATTGTTGGACTGCCAACTTTCATTCGAGGTGCATACTTCATCTTCATCTCTTGTTCAGGTTTCTCTTCAAAGAGTTCTTTATCTTCTGCACTCAAGGGTGGTTGGACTTTCTTTGTCTGCTTTGCCTTACGAGGGCGGCTGGGGGTTTGCTTGTCCATCGAGTTCCTTTTGTAATTGTGGGTTTTTACTTGGATCATTCATAGGTGCGCCTGCCATCTGAGCTTGTATCTTACCTTGCTCAACTGCCATAGCTTGTTCCTGTGCTTGCTGCTCCTTACCTTCAACCTCTTGCATTGACTTAACTAGGTTAAGTATATCAATACCTTCAGAGGCTGCTAATCTTTTGATAACTTCTTCTGGATTTATGTAAGTAGTTATAGCTTCTGGACCCATAGTCTGAGCAATAGTACCAAGGAAAGAACCTAACGCTTCTCTATCTTGTCCACGTCCTAAAGCATTAACACCTGCTACAATAGTAGGGTTGACTATATCTCTAGGTAATTTAGGTATCTGTCCAGTCTTTTCGAACACAGAGAGTTTACGATCTAAGTATGGTACTAAGAACTCCACAGTAAGTAGACTAAACAATCCACCTAACTGTTGCTCTAGTTCCATCTGTGTCATACGTACTTCTTCAGCTGTAGTTCTTTCACTCTGGCGTACCGAGAGTATTAAGAAAGCTTCAGATAATCTTTTCTCTAACTGTCCTATCATTTGATATGCTGTAGCAAAGTCAGCACTCTTGCCAACTTGCACTACCCCTATATCATCGGGTCGTCCTTGGACTATTGCACCGTTACCAGCAGCCGCTAGGGTCTGTGGCTTAGTTGTTGAACTAGGTGACACAACAAAGACAACCTTAGCTGCCGCTGCTGATCCTTCTACGATAGCCTGAGACAATGCCTCTAAGCTTTTCAAATCTCCTACAAATTCTTCTACCCTACCACGCCCGTAGGCTTCTCCATCTACAGTGTTAAACCGTAGAGGAATCCAAGGGTTAGTTTTAACTGGAGATTTACCCCTTGACTGAGGTATTATTTTATCGAAGACTTCTTGATGCCATACAAATCTATTGTTTTCTCGTTTGACATGTGTGTATACATCACAGTCTTCCTCGCGGTCTTCATCCAATCCCTGCATCGGTGGCTCATAGTCAGGGATAACATCTGCTAATAATTTTTTGGCAATTTTTTCCTTAGTAACAATCTCAATCACATTACCGCTACCATCTCTATCTATAACATAACGGTTCAACGGATAGAGCTTAAGTCCCTCCTTATCCATGAAGATTAAAGCGTTACCTGCTACCACCAAATGCTTTAAGGCTTGGTGTATAACAACACGGTCATCTGATGCTGCGATAGCATCGAGAATGTTACGCTCAATCTTAGCAAAGGCTAAGTCCATTTCGGTAGAAACATCTGGGGGTAATTCACCAAGCTGTGATTCATCTAACTGTAGCTTAAAGAAACTAGTTTGAATAGGCATCAACGCTAGCATTAACTTAGATGCTAATGTTACGACACCCTTCGCACCAATACTTTGCCACGGTGTTTTAAGATCACGGGTTGCACCCCTGAATTGTTCCTCATCCCGAATGAGATATGGGAGAGTAAGTCTAGCCGATACATCCGCTTGGTTTAGATACTCAGAACGGTATCCTGTGAGAGCGTCATACCTTTTTTTGGCTGTCATTATATGTTAAGTGTTTTAACTTTTAATTTAGAACCAGCACCTTTAGGTCTAGCTCTAGTTAAAGACTGTAAGTTAGCAGTCCTTCTTGGTCCTTGCTGGAACCCTATACTCATAGCGCCACCGCCTGTGACTGCAGTAGGTTTGTTAGATCTGACTGCAGCTTTAGCTTGTTTTAATTCTTTGAGTTGTTTATCATACTTAGTTGTAAGAGTTTTAGTAGCTGCTTCAGCTGCGTCTCTTTCTTGTTCCACTGTATCTAGCTTGCCTAGGTGAGAGGTTTTCAGTGACTCTATTTTTTTAGTGTGTTCTGCAGTGATGTCCTCATCAGCCGCTGCAGTAACACGCTGAAGTATATCAGAATCTTTATAGATACGCTTCTTACCTTCATCACCTGTTAACCAATCTCTAATAGCTTTGTTACTATGACCAGCGGCTCTACCTCCTAGCCAGTCAGCTTCAGTGTACCAATAATCACCACCCTTCTTCTCACCTTCGTACTTCCAATCTTTTCTATCTCCTTCACTAGCATATCTAGAGTGATCAGCAAAGCCTGTGTAACCTACACCAGTCTCTCCACTAGCGTACTCTTTTATTTTATCTTTGTTCCAGAAGGCTGATCTATTCTGCCATTGAATGCCATCATGTCCACCGCCAGAACCATAGTCTTTACCAGTAGGAGAGGTAGCTTGATTGACCCAATCTTTAATAGAAAGTCTAGTAGCTTTTAACTGATCAGTAGAGGTGCCACCTTTCTTCAACCCTTCGATGTAGTCAGCACCACCAAAGTCTCCCTTGTTGCCGACATCATAGTCCCAATTAAATAGTGCCATAGTTATTTCTGTGCATAAGATTTCTTGCTGACTGGTTTAATAGTCGGTGCTGTTTGTACCTTAGTAGGGTTAGTAAGTGTAGGCTTACCACTTGAGTCCCATTTAATACCTTTGATATTAGGTTTCTTAACTTCCCTTGGTGTTTTAACTGGTTCTATTGTAGTTTTCCATACGTTACTAGGGCTTGTTCGTATTTCAATATCTACATCTTTGGTATTACCACCCATGAATGGAGCAGTAGCCTCTTTACCATTGATCTTAATGTGACTATTAACATCCATGTAGGCTGATTGCACAGTCTTCTTAATATCTTTTCCATCTTTATCTTTACCTACAACAACTTCTTTTGAACTACCTGCAGGTATAGCGAGACGTTCAGACATTTTAACTTGACGTTCACCATCTATGTAAAGTTCATCACCTTCTCGTTTAATATTATCATAGGGGTTATCAAACTTCCAATCTTCTGGTGTCCAGTCGTCCCACTTCTTAACTCCTGCTTCTTTACCCCACTTCTCTTTAGCAGCATCCTTGGCTACATCATCATAGTCATCTTCATCACCAACTTTACCATGTATGAGAGCAGTAGCTTCTCTTACCCAACCTGCACGCTTAGCTTCACTAACTGAATCATCATCTAACTTATTGACATCATAACCTAAAGCAAACATAGCTTTGTTATACATTTTGTCATCAGCATAAGAAGCCCAGTTAACTTCACCACGTGTGATGTGTTCGTAATGTTCTTGGCTTCCTATTTCTAGAGACTCTGAGGGTGTTACACGTTTGAGATCTAAACCCCATGTAGCTTTTACATCACCTTCAGATAAAGCACCGAAGCCTGAAGCAGTTCCTTTCTCTGCTCCTTCAGTACCCCATAACTCATCGATGTATTTAGTTTCAATCGACTGAGCTTGAGCCTCATTTAATCCATGTTCTTTTTTTAAATGAGTATCACTGAGATGATCTGGAATGTCGTGGAACTTTTTCTTAACTCCATCAACCTCACGCTTCTCTGTGTCAGGTAAGTCTTGCGTTAGATATTTATAATCATCAGTGTTAACTATTGAATCAAAGATTTTGTTAACATCTTCCTGTCGGTACAAAGCAGAACTGTTACCAGTACTTAAGTCAATACCTTTTTCAGCAGCGTGATCTTTGAAGTCTTGTACTACATTTTCTAACTTGGTTACATTATCCTTATCAATTTTATTAGCACCAGCTTTCTCTAAGAAATGCTTAACCCTTCTATAAGATTCTTTCTTATTAAGGTCGCCCATTGATAAGGACTTAGCAAACTGTAACCAATAGGGATTATTTTTAGCCTCACTATGTCCTATCATTATCTTCCTCCAACCTCTTCTCTATCCACTCTACGACTGAGCGTTGTCCTGCTTTATACATTATACTTGATAGCTCCTCTTTAGGATGTGGGTTAGTAGGTGGAAAATTTTCTTGTAACTCCTTGAGTATATACTTAAAGTCAGGACCAAGTAAAGCCTCAAGCGTATGATGGGAGGTTTGTGTTTGCATGTTCAAAGAAGGCAGGCATTCGTGCTGCCTTGGTGTAATTAAATTCAGGGGCTTTACCCTGATACATTAAGTTGTCACTGGCATCCAACCAGAATTTTTTGTCCAAATATCTATCGTAGGTATTTGTACCTAGGGGTTGAAGAATCCAGTTAATGGTGGCCTTCCTAAGCTTGTCCAGACTATTACTCCAAGATAAGCCCAGCTCACGACATACAAGGCTATTAGTGGCCACGTGTATTTGTTCGTCTCTACTGATGTCGGCGCTGACAGTCCTAAGACCAGCATCGCCACAAGCACGAAAGAAGGGAAGAAGTACGAAAAATATTGCACGTTCTGCTACCAGTGCTTTGACTATGGTGTGGTCGGGGTGTGATTCCCATGCTGATCGAAGTCGTAAGGCTTCCTGCTCAGCCTGAGGCTCAGTCCCAATTGAATTAGCAATATACCCAAGAGCAAGGTCATGTTTTAATTCATCCTCTACGTTAAGTTCTAATAGTTTTCTAGCGTGTTCGGGAACGTCCTTTTCAAGACCTTCCTTAATGAAGGTACCAACTGGTAACTCCATATGACGTATTGCGAGAGCACGGTAGATGGTTTCCTCTGCTCCATGTTTTAGTTCTCCTGCGGTGGTTTGTACTGGCGTCCATGTCCGGCGCCTTTCGATTAATTTTTGGTATGGTGTTTTCCTCATTATTCTTGACAATCACATGTAAGGGGTTCTTTTAAAATCCCCTCCAAGTATTCGTCAACGTCAGTATCTCCTAATGCTGCATACGCATCTGTCTTATCCTGCACGTCTCCCATGACTTGGAGGCT
>VTLG01014715.1_pt1 | contig 30011 bp, 58 predicted proteins | sample 4694571 | NCBI WGS metagenome assembly VTLG01 (sample SAMN12604809, study PRJNA352737) | marine metagenome | biome: ENVO:00000447; feature: ENVO:00000209|ENVO:00000569|ENVO:01000036; material: ENVO:00002151; isolation source: viral sequences binned using virsorter ...
TTAAACCTCTTATAGCAGCTGTTGCAGCTGCACCTCTATTCGCTGGCGCTGCTTTCGCAGGTCCTTACGTTAATGTTGAGGCTAATGCTTCATATCCAGACGGCGAATATACAACTGCTACAACTGATCTTCACTTCGGTTTCGATGGCGGATCTGATGACGGTAAGCTTTCTTACTATGTTCAGGGTGGTCCTGCTTTCGTTCACACTGATTCAACTGATGACACAGAGACTGAACTCTCTGGTAAGGTTGGTGGAAGTTATGCAATTGCTGATTCCACAAGTGTATACGGCGAAGTAGCTGGTATCACTGCTGAGGATTCCTCAGGTGATGATATCATCGATTTTGCTGGTAAGATCGGTGTAACTTATAAGTTCTGATCTTAATCAGTATATAACTACAAGGGAACCTTAATCGGTTCCCTTTTTTTATGCTATAATATGCATATGTTAAAACCCCTCATCCCATCAGACGATCCTTTACTGCACAAGAAGATAAAGAAGTGTAGTTATAATTTGGATCGGTCAAAACTATCCTATACTCTAAATGAGAACATGTTTCATCATAACGGTGTAGGACTTTCTGCTAACCAGATAGGTATAGAAGAGAGGGTCTTTGTGATGATGATTGATATAGATGCACAAGAAACTATTACTTGTTTTAATCCTAGAATCATTAAGGAGTCTAAGGATGAGGTAGTATTGGAAGAAGGATGTTTATCCTATCCAGAATTGTTCCTAGATATATCAAGACCAAGTACCATTGTAGTGAAGTATGAGGATGAGGGTAAAGAGATGCACAAGAGACAGTTAATTGAATATTATGCTAGAATATTCCAACACGAGTATGATCATATGGAAGGTATTGATTTTACTGAGAGAGTTGTAGTAGAATGAAAAAGGAAACTATTGGAGAAGTGGTAGGACATCCTTTATGGATGTTACCCACTATGCTTATGTGTCTCTTTGTTATGATAGAGGGACTCCATACTACTGCTCATTTGCGTGGTCAGATAGATGTACATGGTTTGTGTAGGAATAATGCAGAACACTTAGAAAGGATGGCGCAAGATGACGACGACTGGTAACTTTTTACATCATGTAGCGATTCGTGTAAAGGATATGGATAGGGCAGTCTCCTATTACATGTCACTAGGATTTAATTGTGAATGGGAGAGTGAAGATTGGTCATACTTTGAGGAAGGTATAGCACTACTAGGACCAGGATATAATAGAGCAGATCCACATGTTGCATTCTATCTGGACACTCATGAAGAGTTGAGAAAGAAGTGGAAGGAGTTAATGGATATGGGATATTCCTGTTGCAGACCTTATAAGCATAGAGATGGTACGGTTTCCTTTTATACGAGAGACTCAGAAGGTAACCAATTAGAATTCATTTGTCAGGACTAGGTAATAATACCTTGTCTAAATTTAATTTTTACTATATAATTGTGTAATGTTTCTTTACACAACGATGACTAACTCTTCCGCTACAGTTACTACCGAAGATGGTGGCCGTCAGAATATGTTTGCCTCTGAGCCTCGCGTCGAAGTTATGGATGTTGATCAGAGCAAGCAAGCAGAACTTACAAATGGTCGTTGGGCCATGATCGGATTTGTTGCTGCCATTGGTGCATATGTAACCACTGGACAGATCATTCCAGGTCTTTTCTGATGACCACTCTTTGGTCTCTTAGAGACACAGGTATGGTATGGGTTGTATCGATGGTAGCACTAGAATTTTACCGTCAATATCTTCACAATCCTGCAGTACATACCTTTTTTCAATCACAGGGTATCTTTTTATTTTGATACCCTTATAAATCTTAACATTTCTAAATAATTACTCGTATTACTTACTCCAATGGGCGAATTAGTCTACGCAACAGAATCAGTTTCACCAATCTGGGCATTTCTATTCCCATTCTTTCCAGTTATTATCCTCTTAGGATTTTACTTTGCTGCTGGTGGTGGATTTAATGATGACGATGATGACGATTCCCAAGGAGGAAAAGGTATACGGGTAATGCAACCAGTTCCCGTTACCGTTCCCTCTGGAGCATAATGTATCAATTAGTTTTCTTCTCCTCAGTCGCTGCTTATTTTTACTTCGATGTTGGTCAGTACTTTCTTAACTAACGTCCTAATATCTACACCTCCTGGTGCTAGGGACTTGCTAGAATTTGGATTTTTTGTTAGTATAGGTATAACTGCAGGGTCTTTAGGACTTATATGACGGAGTTTATAATAAGATATGAAAATGTGTTCTCTAAGGGAGATTGTAGTAGATTAATTAGTTATATTGATGAGTTTGAATCTAACAATCTTCTTTTTCATGATAAAAATAAACTCCATCAACAAAACGATAAGAATATTAATTTAGGTCATAGGATATATGATCTTCCTGCAGCTTCTAAAATTAGTACAGAGATTCTTCCTAAGTTTAAACCTTGTGTCGATCAATACTTAGAAACTTTTAGTGTTCTGGGACAAGGTAGTTTCTTATTATATGATTGTAAATTAAAAAAGATACCTGCGGGTGCAGGATTTCATGCATGGCATTATGAAAATTATACTATGTTAACATCTGCAAGGATGTTTGTTGTTCAATTATATTTAAATGATAGTTTTGAAGGAGGAGAAACAGAATTTCTTTATCAGAATAAAAGGGAAAAGGCCGTAGCAGGAGATGTATTAATATTTCCTTGTGGGTATACGCATGTTCATAGAGGGAATCCTCCTATTGGTGGTACAAAATATCTTGTAACCTCATGGGGATGGTTACAAGAAAGTGGCGAACTTGTCAAACATTATGAATCGTACTATAATAAATAACTTACTCGTATTAGAATAATGTGTCAAAAAGTAATTAATGTACTTGCTGTTGCGTCTTTCGCTGTATCTGGTGCCATTGCTGTTAGTGGCGTATATGTATATGTCAACAGGGATTCCATCATTGATGGAGTTAAATCTCAAGTGCTGGAGGCTGTTACTGGATCTTTGGGAAGCGATCTTGGAGGTGCTGGGCTAGCACCTGAACTTCCTACTGGTGCTAATGATCTTGCTCCTACTCCTCAAGCAGCAGGTCCTGATGCTGGATTAGGTGTTGCTCCTTTCTAAATAGAATGAGTTAGTTTCATTCTTATGTCTGAAGAAGTAACGGAAGAAAAGAAACCTGAAAAAAAGAAAGGTGCTCTTGGTAAATTAAAAGATGCCATTCTTCCTGATCAGGATGAGCAAGCTGCTATCCTCTCAAGTATGGTCAGACTTGGTGTTCTTGTGTGGTCCGGGGGAATATTAACATTAAATTATGTGGCCATTCCTGGTGTTCCTCAGCAGAAAATCGATCCGACGTTTATAGCCTCAGTTTTTACTGGAGTTTTGGCTAGCTTCGGAATTCAGACAGCTTCTAAGAAAGGTGATGGGACTATGAAGATGGAAGCAGGAGGCAGTGGTCCTAATGGTGCTATATCTAAGGCGGATATGGAGAAGTTGATTGAGAAAGCAACTCAAGCAGCACCTGCTCAGACAATAAGAATTGAACAGGCACCTTTAATAGTAAAAGCATCTGGGGAACCACCAGTAAAACCAACAACATAATTCGAGGAGGTTGTTATGGACTATAAGTGGAAGTGGATATCAATAGGAACAGTAGGAAGTTTATTTGCACTGTCTCATATAGGGATGATAGGAATGCTTGCACAGAGGGAGAGTCAATTTCCTAAAGTCAATCTTCCTGTTAGCGAATATACTTCTTATAGTGTAAGAGCAGGTAAGGATGGTTATGCAATTAACTATCGTGCAAATGATCCTCTTATTATGGGGGTGAAAAAAAGTGTTAAGAAACCTGGTGGGTTTCTGGGACTTCGTACAGCGACTGTTCAGACGGAAGAACAATACACAATGGACGGTGCAAGGCACCATGGTGGAGCGGTCAGTACCAGAAGTGCATGGCTTGATTCCACGGGAGCGGAAAGCGACCCAAAGCTCAGTGACAAAACCATCGCATGTATCAAAGCGCAAGGTGGTGGAGAGCAAACCGGTAGAGTGGTCGGGGGTAGCGTTGGTGCTGCTGTTGCTCCTTCCGTTAGTAGTGTTCCCTTTATTGGGTGGGTTCTTGCAGGTGTTGCTACGATGATTGGTATGGATCAAGGGGCAGAGATTGGAGGATCAATGGCTACAAGTCTTGCTGATTGTGATCCTGATCTACAAGAAGATAAATAAAAATAAAACTAATGAAGTCCTTTAGTGACTATTTAAAAGAAGCTAATGGTCCTACTAATTCCTTAGGAACAGTGGGTAGTACTTCATCGGGACTTACTAATACTGCATCTGCTGCAGGACCTTTAGCTGGTTTTGATAAAAAACTTTTTCCTCCTGCAGATGATTTACTTTCACAAGATTTTCAAACACCAGCAGAACCTGGTGAATTTAGGTATAATACTTTTTCTTCCATCTATCCTGTAATGAAAGTATCTCTTAAAAGCAACTTAGGAGATGGTCCTTCTATTGATTCTATGGTTGCAGCCTCTAAAGAATTTGTGAATCTTATGCATAAACATACAGAATCAGTAGTTCGGAAGAATTTCAGAATGTTTATGGGAAATTTAAACTAACCGGATAGAACCATGGGATTACCAGACAAAGCACAAAATGCATTCGACAAGGTAGTTGAATGGGATAAGGCGCTAATTAAAAAGTGTCAAGATAAGTTTGGATGGACTGACTATCAAGTAGTCGTCATTTCATTCGCTAAAGGATTTATTATTGGAGCTATTTTATTATAAATGATTGAAGAACTTTTAGAATTATTAAAGAAATATGCTTATAAGGAAGGAAATTTTACTCTTTCTTCTGGTAAAAGAAGTAAGCATTATGTGAATTGTAAACCAGTCACTTTAAGTGGAAGAGGTTTGACTCTTGCGAGTTTATGTATGTTAAAAGAAGTAGATACTCAAGTGGTAGCTGGTCTTACATTGGGTGCTGATCCTTTGGTGAGTGGAGTGGCTTTGGTATCTGCTTTAGATAGTCGAATGATTAATGCTTTAATTGTTCGTAAAGAAGCAAAGGGACATGGTACAGGTGCATGGATTGAAGGTTTATTACCTCCAGAGGGTACTAAAGTTACTGTATTAGAAGATGTAGTTACAACAGGTGAATCTGCTATTAAAGCAGCAGAGAAACTTCGTGATGCTGGTTATGTAGTTGAGAAGGTCGTTGCTATTGTAGATAGGAAAGAAGGTGGGGTTGAAGTAATGGAGAAAGCAGGACTTAATTTAAGATCTTTATTTACATTAGAGGATTTTAAATGAGTGAATTCCAATCTGATATTAAAAATGAGAAGGTGTATGATGAGGAAGGTAACGAGTTAGATAAACATGGGTTTAAGATTAAAGTATATCCAGATGGATTAGGTCATGTTCGTGCATCAGTAGAGAATTGTGAGCAACTGTGTGGATTGGATAAGAATGTAATGGCAAGATTGCTTAAAGGAGAATGGTCACAATATACTACCTCAGATCACAGTGGTAGACAGAGTAAAAAAATTGTGATAGAGTATGATATAGGGATGAAAAATGATTGATTTGTCTCCTAGTTCATTAAGAATATTAGCTGTAATGATTATGGGTACTCTGTGGTTCTGGTTAGTTATAGATACTATAATGAATTCAGGTAACGACGAGGAATAGTGGACAATCTTTCCATCTTTTTATTTGCCATTGCTGGTATATCTACCCTCGTGGGTGCTTTTTATTTAATGTATAGTGCTGCCAATTCTAAACCTGTCCGGGATTATAATGCTGGTCGGTTAACTGGTACTTGGACTACTCAGGTAAAGAAACCCGTACATCCTGAGATGAGGGATGTGGAACCTGGTACTCAATTAATGGGTGTTAATTTTCAACAGAGAACTGAATGTGATTTAGAGGAGTATAGAGATCTTCAAGCTCGTATAGAACAGTTAAGATTAGAACTGGAAAATGACGAGGATGATGAAGATGATGACAACGATGGAGATGTACCTGCACTATTAAAATGATGACAATTGATAGCGATGTAAAGATTACTATTAATCTTAGTGAATTGGTTAATATTAGATCTGTTTTCTTACAGGAAGAAATGACTGAAGGGGAGATAGAAGATCTTGCTAATGAACTTAGGTTGACTCTTACATGGGATACTTTATACGGGATGGTGGATGATGCTATACTTGATTATTTGGATAGACCAAATCCAAATAGACCTCATTATGGTGAGACTGCTGGTGATGAACCTGCTAAGACATTTGAGCAACAAAGAAAGAATGCAGCACAATTTGAAATGGTTGATTTAGTATCTCCATCATGGACTATTCAAGTACCTAGGAGAAAAAGTAAGTGACATTCTCAAAAGAACTAAAGGAAGGGACTAAAAAATCCCATTCGGCTGCAGAGAACACTTCTTTTGTTAAGAATTTTTTGAAAGGAGTTGTTAACAAAGAAAGTTATAGAAAACTTGTTGCTAATTTTTATTTTGTATATCGTGCTTTAGAAGAACAATTAGAGAAGTATAAAGATAATCCTGTTATAGAACCCATATATTTTAAGGATCTTAATAGAGTACCATTTCTTGAAAAGGATTTAATATATTATTATGGTCCTACTTGGAGAGAAGATATAAAACCTACGGAAGCTTGTCAGCAATATGTGAATCGTATTCGTGAGATAGAACCCAAACTATTAATATCTCATCATTATACAAGATATATTGGTGATCTTTCTGGAGGTCAGATTTTAAAAAGAATTGCTCAGAATGCTTTATCTTTGAGTGAAGGTGAAGGATTATATTTTTATGATTTTCCTGCCATTCCTGATCCTAAAGGATTTAAAGTACAGTATCGTAATGTTTTGGATACACTATCACTTGACGAACAGGATCATAATGCTATTATAGTAGAAGCGAATTATGCTTTTAGATTAAACATGTATATGTTTGATGAATTAGAAGGTAATGCGTTCAAATCTTTTTTAAAAATACTTTGTAGTTTAATTAGAGGAAAGACTTTAAAATGAAAAAAATCTGGCATTGGATAAAGAACATTTTTGTAGATGATGCCTATAATGAGAGGCAAAATGCTTGGGAAAATGGAGTCTATAAGGTAAGTGCTAACCCTAATAATGATCCTAATTTTCAATCAAAAGTGATTTGCACAATAGATGATAAAGAAGTTAAGATGAAAGAGTGTGATGGTCCAGTTGGTAGTGTTTCTTCAACATTTATTCAGTCATTAAAGAGAAGAGGATTTACTTTTAATAGTAATAATAATAGATGGTCAAGAACTTGGACTGCGAAGACTAGGGATGGTGAAGAAAGAACTTTAGAGGTTTATGAAAAGAAAGAAAATGGTGAATGGATATCTTTAATGTATGGTAATGAGGGTGATATTTATTATCAAAATAGTTTAGGATATGAAACCCTAACAGAGTCTTGAAACACACATAATAATAGTTAATAATACTCATAAGTAAAATAAATATTAGTACAATTTACGCGAGCCCACGGCTACAATCGTGTCTCATTACACCGTTCAATATCTAGATCAATCTAGACATCATCAAAGCATCTGTGAGTATGCGGAGGATGCTTACTCAGCAAGAAATCAGGCAGTTCAAGACATAGAATATTTACATAGTCACCCTAATGCGATAGACTGTATACAGAATGAAGGGTCATTATTTTGTACAACATTGTGAAAACATTTATACAGACGCTGTGGATTATGTTAATATCTGCAGCGGTTATTTTTATGCCGAGGATGGCTTATGCTGCGGAAATACAAATGGGTTCTAATGGGAACTTGGTGTTTGATCCTGCTGAGCTTACAATTGCTGCAGGTGATACGGTTACAATAGTCAATGGGGATTTGCCACCTCATAATTTTGTCGTAGCAGATTATCCAGAACTTTCACATCCAGACTTAGCGTTTGTAGGTGGAGAAAGTTTTCAAGTCACTTTTACTAGACCTGGAGATTATGAGTTTCAATGTGAACCTCATGCGGGTGCTGGTATGAAAGGAGTTATTCACGTCGAGTAATGCAAGAAGTAGTCCAAAGCGTCAACCTTATGATTGGAATCCTAATGGGTGGTGTATCTTGGTCAATCTACTATATAATGCGGATGGCTTACCTTGAAATGAATGATGAGCGACAAAACCCTAGAGGATCTGAAGGTTGATGCACACATTGCTGTGCTTCACACTAAGGTAGATGCTCTTATAGAAAAACAAAAAGAACTTACTCAGCGTGTTCGTGCGAATGAGAAGGTAGTTGCTGCTATTGGTCTGTTAGGATCGATAGCACTTGCTTTTATTGGTGCAGGATATTTTGCACCTAAGGCAGAAGCCTATCCTCAGTACTTAGAACCTCAAACTCAACAACCTTATCCAGGTATGTTAAGTGGTTCTGCAGCAGGTGCTAATGAATGGATACAGAGGATGAGGCAGTGGGAATTGGAACAAAATATGAAAGACCCTGAATTTGATATAAATAGTGCACTTGCAGAATATTTCAATGGGAGCGATGACCCCGCCGAGCAGGAAGAGCTGCTACAATTTCAGAGTGATAAAAGTGGACAAAGTATTGGATGGCGATACGATTGATGTCACTATTGATTTGGGATTTGATCTCTATAAAAAAGAAAGAGTTAGGGTGGCAGGAGTTGATACACCTGAAAAACGCACAAGAAACCTTGAAGAAAAGGAATTAGGAATCGATGCAACCAACTGGCTCAAGAAGGAACTGGAAGATGTTCTTGCTGGCGATGACGAGCTCATTGTTCGTACTGAGCTTCACGGCGGCGTTGGGAAGTATGGTAGGCTTCTTGGGTGGTTATATGTGGGCGACGAAGAGTTGTCTCTCAACGAACAAATGATTACACAAGGATATGCTCATGCATATGATGGAGGAACCAAGGATATGAACCTTGAGAAACTCCGTGAAATTCGTAGATCATTTGGTACACTATACGAGGGTTAAACATGGAACCAACACTAGAAATGGTAGCAGGAGTTCAGACTAGCGATGTGTTACCAGCAATTGATAGTCTTGAAAAATCTATAGAGGATATTAAAGGAGATATTGTACATCTTCTTGATAGATTGAATGATCTTGCTGAAGATGTTGATGAATTGAGGAAGAAACCATGAACGCAGATAAAATTCCATTCGCAGTGATCTCATTCCTAGCAGTCCAGTTAGCTGGTGCTGTTTGGTGGGGTGCTGGTGTTACACAAAATGCTAATCTTGCAGCAGAGAATAGGAGATACATTCGAGAGGTTGTAATTCCTTCTTATGAAATTAGTGATAGTTGGGACAATCCCCACTATAATAACTGGTTAAAAGCAGGTGGTTGGAAAGACTAAATGGATTTACAAAAGGTAGCCACATATACTACGGCAGCAGCAGTTGTAGGGACTGGTGGTGTAGTAGGGGGTGGTAAGATTATAGATGTTCAAACTGGTGGTCCTGAGAAAAGGATGCAAGCAGAAGCAACTGAACTTCGATTGATAGTAAGAGAAGAAATTAAGAAGGCACTATGGGAAGCATGGCCAGAGAAGACTGGTGGTGTAAAAGGATTAAAGATTGACCCTGAAAAGGATTATCGTCAAGCAACCCCTTCAAGATAATGGAATTAAACGAAACTAATGTAATAGAAGTTCTCAGTGAATTACTGCCATATATCGAAGCAGATGGTGGGTGGTTAGAGTTTGTTGAGATAGATCGTAACTTAGATGAACAGACTAGAATGTATTATGGTCTTAGAGAAGGTGAAGGTGCTGTAGTTAAAGTTAGATTAGGTGGTGCATGTTCTACTTGTGCTATGAGTGCTATGACTTTGAAGCAGGGGATAGAGAAGAAGTTAATGATGGAGATTCCTGAGGTAGCAGGAGTTATTCAAGTTTTATGATTCCTGAGATTGGTAATGTTATTATTAATAATGTAGGAGTTCCTAATGTTGTTGGGGTTGGTGTAGTTGGGGTAGGTGGTGTACCCAATGTAACTGATGTTAATTTGGTTGGAGTTAGTGATATTGATGTTCAGGAGATAGTAGAGAATGAGGTTAGACCAATTGGGGTTAGAGGTCTTAAGACAATAAGAGTTGCTGATAATCGTATCTGGGTTGTTAATCCTCCCAATGTACAGCAAATGGAACCTCCTGTGGTAGTGCAGGTTGGAACACCTATTGTTAATATTGCAGGGTGTGTTGAGGTTCATAAAGAAAATGCACGAGAAAGAAATAGAAATAAACAATTAGTAGATAATGATCCTAAAGGTAATACCGTACTGTGTGATTCGGGAGCTCCAAATTTTATTCCACCTGACTATCAGGCCGATAGATTAACATGGAAAACTTTTTATGGAGATCCACCTGAAGCAGAAGGTGTGAAGACCGAACCACCCCCTCCTACTACACCTCCAGGGACTCCAGAACCTCCGAGTACTCCCTCAGATACAAAGGAAGACCCTCCCTGTCCTGGTCCTATGGCACCTCGCATAGGAGATGTAGCACAGAACCAGAAAGAGAAGGTTTCTGGATTTGAGTTACAAAGGGATCCTAGGAACCCTGATGGTGAAAAGATATGTGTTACTTTATATGAGGATATTGGTGCAGCAGAACAGTTTCTTCCAGCACCTCAACTTATAACTACTACGGCAGTGATCGCGACGGTGGCAACTGGATCGGCCCTCCTAGCAAAACCTCTGGCTGATCTTCTTTTACGGGTGGTGAAGCCTGCCGTGAAAAAGGCCATCGGAGCCATCCAGAAGAAACTTGGGAAGTCTCCTTATCAACCGACTCAGGCTGAACTTCGGGCGAATAAGTATCGGGAGAAGAAGGGGATGTTACCGATAAACTTTGCGAAGCAGCACTCTCAGAGGGAGAAGGAGAAGAAGAAGTCTGAGGCTGAGAAGAAGAAGCAGGAATCTCAGAAGAAGTAGTATCCTCTGTGAAGGTAGGTCTTGCTAAGGTATGACTATGAGGAATGATAGTTCCGGGTGGGGTGGATATAACTACATCGGCACAAATTGCTGCATAGGGAGATTTTGGATGGAACATAATACCCTTTTGCATAAGCTCACCGCAGTTCTTGAGACGAGCTATCTCGAAATCTAATCTTTTGTTAGCAGTAATTTGTGCTTGCTGTTCTATTTGAGTGGTAGCAGCTTGCTTACAGAGTCTTTGTAATTTTCTGTCAAGTGGTAATGAGAAGGTAGCAGAGAGACCAATGTTGAAATTATTATTAGCACTCATGTCAGTTCTTACTGGTTTCTCCCATACAACTTCACCAGGATTATCCGGTATACCATCAGGACCATCTACTTCTATTTCGATTGGCATACTGGCACCATCTTCATAGTATCTTTGCGGTTCACCATCATCATCTAGTATAGGATTACCATCAGAATCTTCCATAACAGCATTGTTATACCAGTTTTCTGGTATTGTTATTTGATTTCCATCATCATCTAAAAGAATATCACCCATCGTACCATCAGCATTATTAGGACCTCGTGCATATCCATCATACCAAGGGTAGTTCTTCACGGTAATAGTTTGAGTTTGCGTTCTTCCTGTAAAGTCAGTGTTATTATATTGTGGTGCCATGTAAGTCCTTTCGAATGGATCTTTCCAGGAGTTACTGTACTGAATATAAGGAGTCGCATTAAAAGTAGGACCCTGACAACTAATCTGATTCCCGTAGGTGTTAGTTATATAAGGACCTTGGAGCACCTGAATAGCTTGATTCGTTACACTGCCAGAGGAGTTCGCTATTGGATTAGCAGTGGCACTAACTCCGCCTACACTTTCTGCATATGCAGGGGTCGCAATGACACTTGTTGCAAGTACTAGACATAGTTTCTTTCCTATTGTGTAAAGACGCTTGTAGTATCTGTTACGCTTTCTATAACTGTTGTCCTCTGAATGATCGTTTGATTTGTCATTCCGGGCCCTTGATAGCTCTGGGAAAATTGAAATGCTCCCCCAGGTTCCGATATTGTATAACTTCCTGATGTGTCCATATCCAGAGAGTCGAATGAGCTCGTCAATACTCCGGTTGCTCCGTCGGTTGCTCCGTTGGTTCCGACTGACGGTGTTATTGATACCGAACTTGAATTGACATCGGGATTGATTGGGTTCCCGTTGTTGTCGATTCCCACTCCTGTTACTGAGTATTCCCATCCTGTCCTATAGTCAATTGAGTTTATTGTTTCAGTTACGGTAGAACTTGTCTCCGTATGGGTCGTCATCGAGCCTTGTGTAAAGTTCGGGACCACGGGGACTGCTTTAGCAGCAGTCCCGTAACTTAGTAGCAAGAATAAAGGTATTAACCTTTTCATGATCTACTAGTTGATTGCCAATTCAGTTACAAACTGCCCGGTAGCTGTGGTTCCAGCACCACCAGCCGTTACAGTCAAAGCACCTTGACTTGTGACAGTACCAGCCAAGGATCCAGCAGATCCAGCTGCAGTAGACAACTGATCACCGTATGCCGAAACATCACCGATGTCAGGTCCAGTTGTATCAATCGCATCACCCTGAATAAATGATTGAGTGAAGCTGAAAGATTCACCTGGGTCGTCCTGTACTGCAGCAATAGTACCAGGAGAATAGATACCTGAACTTACCGTACCAGCACTAACTGTGTTAGCAGTGGTTCCATCAGTTGTATCCACATTATTTCCTGTGATACTAAATGAAGATCCAATTCTCTCCATTTGAGTTGCAGCAGCATTAACTGTCAGCTGAACACTGGAAGTCATTCTTGATGTAATATCAGCACGAGCCGCCAAGGGAGTTGCCGCCATCGCAAACATAATGAAAGGAAGAATCCTTTTCATATTTTTTTTCAGATAATATACCGTACTTTATTTAGTAAATTTGCTTATAATATATCTGTTCTATAGTATCATACAGCACACCGTATATGGGGATCCTAAATATAAAAAGGGGATATTGTAAGTGAATGAGTACTTTTAGAAAAGCATTAAGATATAGAAAACCTTCTTATGCTATTGAGCAGAAGGCAAATTTTTTGAATGCAGAATTAAAAAAGACTGGTATGTTGCCAGAGGCAACTGGTCCTGCTAATTCTAGTATAGGTTTGTATAGTTATGTAGATACTACCCCTCAAAGTCAATATACTCCTCCAACATATTCAAATGTCCCTGATACTAGTGGCATAATAAGTTATGGTAGTTTTAATCAAGCAACTAATGGTGGAGATGCCAGTGATTCAGATACATGGGCTACTGGATGGAATAGTAATAGTCAGTTATTTAATCCCAATACTTTAAATGGTCAAACGAATCTTCCTATAATTAATTCTCCTTGGAATACGGGGGATGATACTAAACCTTATGGAATATTAGGTTATCCAGGGGTTCATAATACTACTTACAGCAGTGTTGGGCCAGATAATTATCATGGAAGTTTTGAGAGTGGTTCTGCAGAAGAGACTGCATGGCAAAATGCCACAGCGTTGGTTCCAGGTCTAAGTAATGCAGCATGGATTCCCTGGGGTGTATGGGAACTGTATAGTTTATGGAATCCTCGTATCGATTCATACCTACCTATTCCAGAACATGAAGGTCAACTTCCTAAATGGACAGGACCATTTAAAAAAGTAGGAGACAATTATTATTGTTTGGTAGGTTGGAAATTATATGCTGGTAATCATGCAGAATATCAATCTTCTCCTGCTGTCCATGGATTTGAGGCATATACTACCCTACTTGATAGATGGTCTATAGATGATGCTGATTATTTTTCAGGTGATCCTAGTCAATCTATGTACTCTTTGACTGATTTGGGTCCGTGGGGATTTCAAGAAGTATTAAATGAGTCCGAAGATTATGATATTGCTTCAGTTGATGATTATCCAGGTACTAATTGGGATCTTCATAATTGGATAATAAAAACACATGGAGGTGGTGCTGGGAATTGGTATAAGAATAATCCTGGAAAACCACATCATCAAAATCCACATATCCCTCCACACGCAGCACCATGGGTTCCTTTAGCCTCTCTCCCTCCTGGAGGTGTGGATTATGGCTCTTTTGTTTCTTCAAGTGCTTCACTACCCATTGAAGATTACTTTAATAGTAGTACAGGTTATTCACTACCTGGTGCTGATGAATATTATGAGTGGGAACCAGAGGTCTTTTCAGATGTATCTGATATTTATAGTAGTCCCCCTCCTACTGTTCCTTCTACTGGTGTAAAAAATCCGACACAATATCTTGAACTTAAAAAGAAAGGGAATGATTTATTGGATAAAATGGGTTCTGGAGATTTATCTCCTGATGAATTTGAGGAGACTTTTCAGGACTGGAAGAATATCTTAAAGCAGAAAAAGAGCCTGGAGGGCCCTGGTTATCAAGTTGATCCAGAATTTCTGGATAAACTTTTTAATACTAGTGGTGGTAGTGAGAGTCAAGACCTAGCGCAGAGTATCGTTCCACCTAGCCCTACCGATAAGAATTTTTGGCAAAAGGCAGTTGATAGTATAGGAACATTCCTGGACAATGGATTCGATTTAAAGCAGGGAATTCATCCGTGGGCTGTTGATAAATATGTGGCTTCTTATGGTTTTGAAGTTGCAAAATCGGTAGCTCTAAATCAACCAATTGACATTCCAGGGGATAAAATACCTCAGTGGCAGAAGGATGCATATTTAACGGATATCTATGGTAGTGACTTAGATAAAGTTCCAATTAATATTACACCTCAACACTATTCAGATAAGAATTTTTATGAAATTGATGGAAAGGTTTATACACATACTCCTGAAACTCTAGAGCAGTATCCACCTAATACTAATCAGTATGGAAGTAAGTCAACCTGGCCTAATGGAGTTAGTAAAAATCATTTATCTGATGCGGGAGAAACATTCGTACAAATAGTTGTTCCTGAAGATGGATCGGAACCTTATGTCAAGTTTATAGATCATGCATATTATAATACTAAATCTGATGATGCAGGTGAAGTTCCTAACACAGGAATTATACCTCAAGAAGAACTTGCTGGAATAGTTGATAAAGTGGGGGACTTTTTTCATAGAGGTTTTCAAACCGGTTTTGATCCCAATGCCCCTAACACAGGAGCAATGAGTGACTATCCTCCTAGTATTAATGGGGATGTTAAAAAATCATTTGAGATACCTTATTCTGGATTACCCCAACATTTTAAAGATAAAATAGATCAGCATAAAAATAAGCAATCAAATCAGCAAAAGGAGGTTCGTCCAGATCAATGGGACCAAATTGCTACAGTAAAAGGTAAAGGTGGGTCACCATATCAAGAGTATGAACCTCCTAAGGATAAAGGGGATTTTGTTCCTCCTCCTAAAGATATGAAGAAACCGTGGGAGAACTTACCGGGAACAAAGAAAGCTGGGAAGACAAATCAAGATCAAATTGCCACAAAAGGTAAAGGTGGGTCACCATATCAAGAGTATGAACCTCCTAAGGAAGGTAAACCTGTTCCTCCTCCTAAAGATATGAAGAAACCCTGGGAGAACTTACCAGGAACAAAGAAAGCAAAGAAAGCGGGTCGTAAGACTCAAGTTGCTCACTATGAACCACGAGGTCGAGTTCTATCAGAGAATAAAGATCCTTTGCGTGGTAAAGAGAAATGGTTTAATCAATCAGATATTAAACCTGAATATCCTTCTGAACCTCCTAAAGATGGAAAGTATATTTCAATGAATCAGATTGCAGGTAAACCATCAAAAGGAATGGTTAGTCTTGAGAAGAAAAGGAAGAAGAAAGAACCTTACATTAATGTTACACAGAAAGACTTAGCGAAAAATCATAAACTTAAACAGGCTGAGATAGAAGTGATGCTTGATGTTATTAAGCGTCTTAATCTTTGGGTGGAAGCTAATCCAGGCCGGATAGAATTTATTAGAAAAAGATACCCTAAAGATGATCCAAGACTTGCAATGTTAAACTTTAAGCATGATATGAAAGCGAAAGCTGCTAAGGAATATATGGAGAAACAATTCCCAGAAAATAAACAGATCTTTAATAGATTGAAGAGGATGACTCAGCAAAATATTGCAGCTACTTCTCCTAGTAACTTTAAAGCTGTAGAAAATCCTCCTACTTATAAAGATTATGATGCGCATGTAGTAATGCCAGTATCAAATACTCCTGCAGCGGATACTATAAAAATTAAAGAGGGTCTTATTAAACATATTAAAAAACCTATGCAGTTAAAGAAATGGAGAAGTAGATTCAGTTGAGAAACTGACACATGGTCTTGTTAGAGCATTAAGAATCTGTTATAATAAATATCTTGAGGTGGTAAGGGCACTGTCAATAAGTCCCCCCGCGTACAATGGGCCTCCAGTAAGGAGGATACTTACAACCACCTCTTACTACCCCAAACCGAGACCACGGGGACAAGTCTCTCATCTTACAAGTAAACACCGCACTAATTTTCAATGACTACTCTGTCAAGACAACAGAGCAGCCCGCTTAAGAATTGGGATGAGTTTTGTCAGTGGGTTACTTCCACAGACAATCGCTTATATGTTGGATGGTTTGGAGTCTTAATGATTCCTTGTCTTCTAGCTGCTGCTACTTGTTTCATCATCGCATTTATAGCTGCTCCTCCTGTCGATATCGATGGGATCCGTGAACCTGTTGCTGGTTCACTTCTTTATGGTAACAACATCATCTCTGGTGCTGTAGTTCCATCTTCAAATGCAATTGGAATGCACTTCTATCCCATATGGGAAGCTGCCTCTCTAGATGAGTGGCTCTATAACGGAGGTCCATACCAGTTAGTAATAATGCATTTTCTTATTGGTATCTGTGCCTACATGGGCCGCCAGTGGGAATTATCATACCGTCTAGGTATGCGTCCATGGATTTGTGTAGCATATAGTGCTCCAGTATCTGCTGCGTTCGCTATCTTCCTCATATATCCTTTTGGACAAGGTTCATTCTCCGATGGTATGCCGTTAGGTATATCGGGAACATTTAACTTTATGTTCGTGTTCCAGGCAGAGCATAACATTCTGATGCATCCATTCCACATGATAGGTGTGGCTGGTATGTTCGGAGGTTCATTGTTCTCTGCCATGCATGGTTCACTCGTTACATCTTCTCTAATAAGAGAGACTACCGAAAATGAATCACAAAACTATGGATACAAGTTTGGACAAGAAGAAGAGACCTATAACATCGTTGCTGCCCACGGGTACTTCGGTAGGTTAATCTTCCAGTATGCATCGTTCAATAACAGTCGAAGTCTTCACTTCTTCCTTGCCGTCTTCCCGGTGGTGGCCGTTTGGTTCACTAGTATGGGAATATGTACGATGGCATTCAACCTAAATGGATTTAACTTTAACCAATCTATCCTGGATAGTAATGGTAAGGTAGTTCCGACTTGGGCGGATGTCCTTAACCGTGCAAACCTAGGTATGGAAGTTATGCACGAGCGTAATGCTCATAACTTCCCATTAGACTTGGCATCTGCTGAGGTAACAGAGGTGGCATTACTTGCTCCTTCTATAGGATGACTTTTAAAAGTTGAATAATAAAAAGGATCCTAACTATTATAGGGTCCTTTTTTTATGAACTTAGATAGACAATTAAAAACGGAACATCTTTTGTTAGAGGATAGGATGTGTAGAACTTGTGGGGAAGAGAAGAATCTTCTTTCAGATTTTTATCTTTCTCGAAGTAAAAATCCTGATCTCCCTTCTTCTTATTCCTATGAGTGTAAGGGGTGTGCAAGGGTAAGAATTACAGGAATTTATTCTTCTAAAGAGGTGTTTGGAACTTGTCCTGTTTGTAAAACTCATGATATAAAATTAGTAACTGACCTTTGTAGGAGTTGTAATAGAGCTTTAAAAATTTTTAAATATGATCTTGACATGGTAGAGAGAGCAATGTTATACTTAGAACAAAAGTAACTTTATTAGAATGAATATTGTTTCTGTTATTGGATTGGTAGTAGTGATAGGAATATGTTCCTTTGCAGTATATTTAAAAACTTATGACCCCCATTGAACCTATCCTTAAAGGAAAAGTTAAGTCTGTTTATGATGTTGATGGTGATGCTGAGAAGGTAACCATTGTATTTCATGATAAAGTCACTGCATGGAATGGTAAGGCAGTAGAATATCCACCAGAGAAAGGTAAGGTATGTTGTCTCATCTCAGCATTAATGTTTGAGAAGTTAGAGAAGTTGGGCATTAGAACTCATTATCTTGGTACTGAGGGACTTGATACTTTAGTGTGTAGGAAACTTACTATCGTACCAGTAGAAGTTATTGTTAGGAATATTGCTGCTGGTAGTATTGTTAAGACTACTACTCTTAATGAGGGGACTCTTATACAACCTCCTATCGTGGAGTACTTCCTTAAGGATGATGCAAAGGATGATCCCTTACTTACCTATGACCGTGTAAGGTTAATGGGTATTGATCCTGAACCTATGAAGGTACAGGCATTGGAGATTAATTATCAACTTCAATCTTTATTCACTTTGATGGGTATTGATCTTGTTGATTTTAAATTAGAGTTTGGTTATGATGTTCATGGTGACTTGTATCTTGCCGATGAAATGTCCCCTGATAATATGAGATTGTGGAAGAGAGGTACGAAGGAACGGTTTGATAAGGACTTGTTTCGTAAAGATGAAGGTGATATAGTAGAAGCATACAAATATATACTACAGAGCCTACGGCAATTTGCTTAATGGAAGACAATCCTTATTGGGGTGAACCCACTCCTACTGATGTGTGGGATGATATGCAGAAGTTAGATCATCTTTATGAAGAATTGATGTGGGATCATAGAGATAAACTAGAGTTTGCAATAGAAGGAAATCATATTACAATTAGAAACAAATCACGCGAGGGTAGATGATGGTGGGAAAATTAGATCCTGAAGAAAGGGTGTTGAATTGGGACATCCATGAGAAGAGAATGCTTCATGCTGTAGAAGACGGAGAAGACTCTCTATCCGGTTGGAGAGAGGGTAAGGTGTATCCAGTCAGTTCTTCTACTACACAACTGTTAGGGGACCTTTCAAAGGCATTTTATGAGTCTGGATGGAGTCCTGAGGATGAATTTGAAGTTCAGCAAGCAGGAACTTGGAAAAAGGATAGATTTATTGTTATCAAAAACAGATCAAAAGAAAAATAAATCAAAAAAGTATATAGATAATCTTAACGATCTTTAATGTATGCAATGAAAATTTTTCTAGATACTGCGGAGACAGATCTAATTCGTAAACATTTTAATACAGGTTTAATTGATGGGGTTACTACTAACCCTACTCTTATTCGTAAGAGTGGAAGAAATCCAGAAGATGTGTATCAAGAAATAAAGGATATTGGTATTAGAGATATCAGCATGGAAGTTGTTGGTAGTTCTTCTGAGATGATTGTTGAAGGTAGAAGACTTGCCCAGAAGTTTGGTGATGTATGTACTGTTAAAGTTCCTTGTAGTTACGATGGTCTTTTAGCATGTCATGAACTTTCACGAGAAGTAATTAATGTAAATGTGACTTTGATATTTTCTGAGGCACAGGCAATTCTTGCTGCAAAAGCTGGTGCAAAATATGTTTCACCTTTTGTAGGAAGAGTAGACGATAATTCATATGATGGTGTAGAGTTGGTATCTAAGATTGCTTTTATCTATAGAGAACAATTTGTGGGAACACAAGTTCTTGCAGCATCTTTAAGAGGGGTTCATAGTGTCTCTAAATGTTTTGGGCATGGTGCTGACATAGTTACGATGCCACCAGCAATTTTTGAGAAGATGTATGACCATATTCTAACTGCTAAGGGATTGGAATTATTTGATAATGATTATGCTAGTATTTTAAAATGAAATTACCTTTTGTTGAAAAAGAAAAATCTGATGAAAAAATAATAAGACCTGAGAATTGGGGATGGATTGAAAAAAAATTAGATCAATCTTCTATTGATTATCTTTGGAGATGTATTGATAAGAAGGGAGAAAAAATTAAGGATAATTTAATATTTGCTCATGTTGATGAAGTTTATCTTCTTTTAGATAGAGGTGATTGGTTCTTTCATCATGTAGTAGAACCTTTAGCATTAGATTATGAAAGAGAATTTGGTAATGGATTATCTACTTCTATTCCTGTTGCTACAGGACATCGATGGCAACTTGGAAGATTCTGGGTAAATTATTATAGATCTTCTACTTATATTCCCCTTCATGATCATACAGGCATTTATAGTTTTGTAATATGGTTAAAGATACCTTCGAGACAAAAAATCTTAGGGAAATCTCATTATAATGAGACTCATTATAATTCAACTTTTCAATTTTATTATATTGATCTTCTAGGAGCTGTAAGATCTCATACTTATTATTTAAATCCAGAAGATGAGGGAACAATGGTATTATTTCCTAGTACATTAAAGCATTGTGTTCATCCTCATTATTCTGATGAAGACAGGATTACTATTTCAGGAAATATAATTTTAAATTCAAGCACACATCAAAAACTTTTTTAAGAACCATGCAAGCACTAATTATCATTATGAGTTTCTTGGATTTCATTTTCTATCCAACTATCGTAGCAACAATCATTGCTGTTATTATAGAACAAATAACAAGGAGATTAGCTACATCTGATCCATTATCTGTTGCTGATGCTGCTTGGATTAATAGGACGATGGGAATAAGAAAGTTCTTCTATAGACAAGCAGTGATAGTTAATGTATTATGGTTTCTAGGTTATGCTATTCTATTATTTACTGTAGGAAGGCAAGCACCACAAGCCATGCCAGATATGATCTGGAAAGGATAATTTTTCTAAATAAAATTTTTAAATATAACATGTCAGATCTAATGAATTTTACAATCTATTCCCGTGATGGTTGCCCTTATTGTACTAAGATTCAACAAGTATTACAACTGGCAGAACTTCGACATGTCATATATAAACTCGATAGGGACTTCAATCGTGAAGCTTTCTATCAACAGTTTGGTACTGGATCTACCTTCCCTCAAGTTGTTTTAAATGGAGATAATCTTGGGGGTTGTACCGAGACTGTACAATATCTCAAGGAGAATAATCTGGTCTGATGAAAGACGATTTTGAAAATGTATATGAACTGATTGAACATGCGCTTGAACTTGCGTTCGAGGGTAAGATGCAATTGAAGTTCTATGAATTTTTAAAATGGCGTAAGACAACAAAGGCAGAGATAGATGCATTTCTTCAAAGTTCTACTGCTAAGGAACTTGCTGATGAAGTAGTAGAACTTAAAGAATATATTAGAGGAGGTAAAGATAACGAACATAAACAATTGCGTGAGGCATATCATCACATTCCTAAACCTCAGGCAAGAAAGATAATGAATTATTTGGGAGGCATTCTTGAGGATGCAGTAAGGTATCAACATGACAGAAGACCAGGAAGACGCAAAAAAGGATCTAAATAATGACAAACCCGAAATTAATCGGGGTGTGGAATTATTGTTACGCAATAGGAGGAAACCTGAATTACCCAAAACCTTTCAAGTAAAGTTTGGAAATATGGTTTCCTTTTGGAACAGAGAAATTATTTTCCATTTTAATTTTTACTTGGACATTAGAAAAAAATAATCTCTCTGGAGGAATGCCATGGAAACGACCATAGTAACATTAACTTTGACAACAGTAGTTTCATTTCTTGCATTAATAGTTGGAGGTATGGTAGGATGGATGGCAAGACAACATTCTTATGAAACAACACCTCAGTTTGTTTATACTCATCCGGAGATGTTTGATGAAAATGGGCAATTGGTTCCTGATGAAATTGTAGCAGTTCGATTTGAAAACAATTATGACAACACAGACGAAGAAGATGACGACTAGAAAACCTAGGACTCCTAAGGAACAGGTTAAGTTACCACCTAATCCTTTTGTTCATGAAATTCTTGAACTTGTAAGTAAGCAAAAGACTAAAGCAAAGAAGGTAGATATTCTTAGAGAGTATAGGGATGATTCCTTAACATCTATTCTTATTTGGAATTTTGATGAGAGTATAGTATCAGTTGTACCTGAGGGAGTGGTTCCTTATAATCCTAGAGAAGTTCCGGTTGGAACAGATCATACTTCTTTGCGTAGGGAGTGGAAAAATCTTTATCATTTTGTAAGAGGTGGTAATAATGAGTTGACTTCTCTCCGTAGAGAGACTATGTTTATTCAATTGTTAGAAGGTCTTCACCCTATGGAGGCAGAAATAATTTGTCTTGTTAAAGATAAAAGATTGGCATCTAAATATAAACTTACTCATGAGCAAGTTAAAGAAGCTTATCCTGATATTCAGTGGGGTGGGAGGAATCCTGTATGAAAATCCTTCAAGAAGACTGTGAGGTAGGAGTTGCTACAGATAAGACCCTACCTTATACTGCTTATTTGGTGGAGTATGTAAAAGAAAAGGAGGGTGAGGAAGTTCGTGCTGCTTATGATCTGGTAATATCAGGTAAAGCAGTTGATATATTTGATCATTATTATGATAAGTATAAAAAGAATTTTAAAAAGTTCACTCAAACAGAGGGAAGAGCTAATCCAAACACTTGGAATATTAAACCTACTCCACCTAAAAAGAAGAAAAGAAAATGACTAAAGGATTTGAGAAGGGAGACATTGAAGTTGAATTTGAAGTCCCTAAGGACGAGATTCAAAGACTTATAAAGAAGTATAAAAAGATAAAGAAGTATGCAAGGTCAAATATTTTTGAACTTAAAAGTATGGATGGAACAGAGAAAATTGTTAGTTCTTTAATAGAAGAAGCAGAAGAAAATCCTCTTGAATAAATTATTATCATGCGAATTGGTATTATGTGTTCTGGTGAAGGAACAAATTTTGAAAACATAGTTCACTCTTGTCCTGACCATGAAGTAGTTCTTATGGTCTATAATAAAAAGAAATGTGGTGCAAAAAGGAGAGCAGATTTGTTAGATATAAATTCAGTTCGTATTGCTAGTAAGGATGAGGATGATATTATTACAATCTTTAATGCTTACAATGTAGATCTTGTAGTAATGGCAGGATGGATGAGAGTAGTCTCTAAGAAGTTCTGTCAGGCATTTGAAGGAAGACTTATTAATCTTCACCCCTCCTTACTACCTAAGTATAAGGGATTGAATGCTGTGGAGCAAGCACTAAAGAGTGGTGATAACGAGACTGGATGTTCAGTTCATTTTGTTACAGAGAATTTAGATTCTGGTGCAGTAATAAAACAACAAACAGTACCTATTCTGCCAGGGGATACTGTAGAATCTTTACAAAGAGCCATTCAACAGGCAGAACATTACCTTTTACCTCTTGTGATCAATGCATTTTAATATGTTAAGTACCAAATATAGATTAGAGTTAACTGATATTTGTTGTCGGATTATTTCAGATGATACTGTTACTTTAGATGAAAGAATTTGGATGAATAAATTATGTGAGAAGAATTTGCATGCAAGAGAGCTTGCAGGTGCATTATTATGTCCCTATAAGATATGAAAGATTTTATTTTACATAAAAAGAATGCATTATCTTCTACAGAATGTAAAAATATTATTGATTTTTTTGAGTCTAATAAAGATCTGCATATAGATCCTGAATATCCACCCCGTGATGGTATCGCTATGGGTGGTGGGACTCTTAAGGTAATTCCTACTCCTCCTAGTGTAAGAATATGTACAGAGATGTATCTTCGGGAGAGCCCTATTAATGAATTTTTGGGGAAGGGGATGAATAAATGTTTGGAGGATTATAAAAAAGATTATCCTTTTGTTGAGAAGTTAGGGAAATGGTCGTGTTTTAATACTTTTAAGATCCAGAAATATAATCCGGGTGAGGGATATTTTGCATTACATTGTGAGAATGATCATGTTGATGGACAGGCTGAGTATAGAGTTCTTGGATGGATGTTTTATTTGAATAATGTATATGATGAGGGGTATACTGAATTTCCTAATCAGGAAAAGAAGTTTCAACCTAGAGAAGGCGATTGTTTAATATGGCCTGCATATTTTACTCATACTCATAAGGGTATTGTTAGCAAGACTGAAACGAAATATATTGTTACGGGATGGTTTAGTTATAATATGTAAAGAATGTATCGGATTATACCAAACTACTTGACTATATAGTATGGGTATGTTATCATATCCACATCGTTCAGCCCATCAGGGCCGCAAGTAAGTCGCGGAACGGAATCGTTCATCCCTTTACGGGGACGCAAACGACTAAAGGAACGGGGCCTTAAAATCCAACTACTTTAGGAGTAACACAATGGCACAAGTCACTTAGAGGTGTTTCATACGACACCCAGGATAACAAGTCCTGTCAAAAGCAAGTCTCTGAACTCACATACAGAGGCATCAAGCACACCGAAGAAAAAGTCGTGTGTGCGCGGTGAATAAGTCTTACTTGGACTAAGCATTAAGCAGGGTATTTACACCCTGCTTTTTTTGTATTATAATTAGATGGAAAAGGAATCCTATGGACGACCTCAAAAGAGAACGATTAAAACTTATTGTTAGAAACATGAAGTTGTTGTTAGATTCATTAGAGTCGGAGGTATTTTCCGATGTGGATGCATATAAGTATGAAAGTTATAACTCACAATTACCTCTATCAGATTATGATGAAGTCTTTGATGATGATGACGGTTATCCCGATTAATTATGCCTCAAGATTACATAGATACACAAGGTCTTAGTCCTAAACTAACACCTGAAGAAGCAGCGAAGTTAAAGTCTGAACCACAAAAACATAAACCTGCTACAGTTACACCTAGGAGAATGTTTACTCCTACGGATGTTAAGGAGTTGAAGATTCTTATCAATGAAATATTAGATGAAAGAGATGGTAAGAGGGGTATATCCTATTTTGACACTGAACACTTTAAACATTATGTTGGAGAAGATGAACCACCTTATGAGAAATGGAAATGAATGTTAAATTAGTAACAATAACCCCTGATGCTGAAAAAACGATGGGGTATGTGGCTCGTGTGAGTAATCCTCAGAACCAGGACAATCCGAAGGTTGCTGGTCTTTTATCTTATTGTATTAAACATGGGCATTGGAGTGTCTTTGAGCAAGCCCATATGACGGTAGAGATTGAAACTACTAGAGGTCTTGCTGCACAGATCCTTAGACATAGATCTTTTACTTTTCAAGAGTTTTCGCAAAGGTATGCGGATGTTTCTCACATCAGAGAGGATATACCATTGCCTGAACTTCGTAGTCAGGATTTAAAGAACAGACAGAATTCAATTGATGATGTAGATCCTAAAGTAGTTGAGACTTACAATAAAAAAATGAGAGCACATTTTGATGCATCGATAGATCTCTATAAGAGTATGCTTCATGCTGGTATAGCAAAGGAGTGTGCTCGGTTTGTACTTCCTCTTGCTACACCTACTCGTTTGTATATGACAGGCAGTGTAAGGTCATGGATACATTATATTAGTCTTAGATCAGCACACGGAACTCAGAAGGAACATACTGAATTGGTAGAAGATGTGAGAAGTATTTTTAAAAAAGAGTTGCCTATAGTTTCTGAAGCTTTAGATTGGTGATGAATTTATTTCCTTGTACTGTTGTTGACAATTTTTTTGAATTTCCGGAGCAGGTTTTAGAACTAGCTAAAAGTGTTGAATATCATGAACCAGGATATACTTATTATCCAGGTGTAGTTTCTAAACAAAAAATAAATGATTTAAATAGAGAACTTTTTGAATGGGTAATTGATAAGGTCATTCATCTCTATTGGGATATGAGTTTGTCTGGAAGTTCATGGGATTGTAGTATGGAATTTCAGAAGATAGAACCTTATAAAGATAAAGATCATATCTTTAATAAAGGATCTATTCATAGGGATAGTAGAAATTCTATTTTGTCAGGACTTATTTACTTGAATAAAAATGGTTTAAAAGATAGTGGAACTTCTTTATACAAGAGAAAGAATCCTTATTACAATCCAGAGTTTTTTTATGAGCATCTAAGACAATTTCATGGAGGAAATAAGATGGTTGTTACGGATGAAGTTCCTACAATAGAGGCATTACATCAGCAACATTATGATAATTTTATAGAAACTATGAGAATTCAATATGAATATAATAGATTATTGGTTATTCCTCCTGATGTTTGGCATGCTTCTACTACTTTTGGAGAAGAAACTAGATATACTTTAAGATTTTTTATAAGATATCTTAACTGTGATAGTTCTAACTATCCTCTTTTAAGAATCTAAATACTTTTACATAATATTATAAGCATATGCCAACATATCCTGTTATTAACAAAGAAACTGGTGAAACAAAAGAACTCTCTATGTCAATGATGGCATATGATGAGTGGAGAAAAGATAATCCTGATTGGGATAAAGATTGGGCAGCAGGGGTTGCTGGAGTCGGAGAGGTAGGAGAGGTTTATGATAAGTTAAAGAAGTCCCATCCTGGATGGAATCAAATTCTTCATAAAGCATCTAAAGCTCCACGATCTACTGTAAAACCCCTGTAACTTATGCCAAGGAAAAAGAAAACAGACCAACCTATTGGTGTCGGACTCACGGCCAAGCAGATGAAGAGAAGGAAACCAATTAATACAGATACGATGAGGGACATAGAACCCCTCACACCTAACCAGCAACTTTTATTTAATGCTTATGCAGAGAATAAAAATCTGGTTGCATTTGGATGTGCTGGGACGGGTAAGACTTTTATTACACTCTACAATGCATTAAAAGATGTCCTGGATCAAGAAACACCTTACGAGAAAGTATATATTGTTAGGAGTCTTATTCCTACTCGTGAAATTGGGTTTCTTCCTGGTGATCATGAAGACAAGTCCATCCTTTATCAGTTACCTTACAAGGCTATGGTAAAGTATATGTTTGAGATGCCTACAGAAGCAGACTTTGAAATGCTTTATGGTAACCTCAGAGCACAAGATACTATTGATTTCTGGAGCACCTCATTCATTAGAGGAACAACATTCGATAAGTCTATTATTATAGTAGATGAATATCAGAACTTGAATTATCATGAACTTGATAGTATAATGACAAGAGTAGGACAAGATTCAAAGATAATGTTCTGTGGTGATGCTACTCAATCTGATTTGGTGAAGACCAATGAGAGAAATGGTATTATTGATTTTATGAAAATCTTAAGGCTAATGCCGTCAGTAGATGTTATTGAATTTGGAGTGGAAGATATTGTTCGCTCTGGTCTGTGTAAAGAGTACATTCTTGCTAAATTGGAACTTGGTTTATGAAGTTTGAGCATTGTAATTACCTAGGTGAACTTGAATTAGAAAAGAAAGAAACTCCAGGATGTAGGTTATACAAACTGCCTGATGGACAGTGGGTTCCTTCTATCACCTCAGTAACTTCCTATTATAATAGGCAGATTTTTATTAACTGGCGTAAGCGAGTTGGTATTGAGGAAGCAAATCGTATTACCAAGAAGGCAACTGCTCGTGGCACAGATTTTCATGAAGCTGCTCAGGCATATTTGGAAAATAGAGATTTGGTGTGGGAGGATTACCTTCCTGCTACTAAGTTTATGTTCCATCATGCTACTCCATATCTGGACAAGATAAATAACATACACGCTATAGAAAGGACTCTTTACTCAGAATACCTTGGTCTTGCGGGTAGAGTTGATTGTATAGCAGAGTATGAGGGAGAGTTGGCGGTCATCGACTTTAAGACCTCAGAGAAAATTAAACCTGAGAAGTGGTTGGAAAACTATTTCGTTCAGGAGACCTTCTATGCTGCTGCATACTATGAACTAACTGAGATCCCTGTTAAAAAACTTATTACCTTGATGGTAACACCTGGTGGAGAGGTAAAAGTATTTGACAAAAGAAACAAAGGGGATTATATTAAATTATTAGTGAGATATATTAAAGAGTTTGTATCTAACAATACTGGGACAGATAATGCCTGAGAAGAATGAATTAGAAAAAGTATTAGCAAGCAAGTTCTTTTGCCCTTCTCGTTTTGCTCAAGAGATTGAGACTCTTGTTAGAGATAATGTTGACATGAATTATATTGATGCTATTATTCATTTTTGTGATAAGAATAGTATTGATGTAGAATCTGTACCGAAACTTATATCTAAACCACTTAAAGAAAAGATTAAGTATGAAGCACAGGAACTTAACTTTTTAAAGAGAAGTTCTCGCGCAAAACTTCCTGTCTGAGGGAAATTTGACGTTAGCTTTCAAAAAAGTCGGCAAAAAAACCCGGCAATTTTTTCCCCATATTACCTTTTAGCATGAAGTCGGTAGATAAATTTTTAAAAAGAATGAATGAGAGTTCTCCTATAATGGTAGGAACTATTCCTAATTCTATAATGAAGGAATTGGATATATGGGTAAGGGAATCTAAAAAAATTAAGAATCATCCATTAAGAGAACTGAGAGCTCATGAGAATGTAGGGTATCTTGCTATGGATGGTAAGGCTCATAATTCATATCAATGTTCTATTCCTCCTCGTTTAATTGAGGAATCTTTTTGGTTAGGATATGTATTAAGATTAAGTGCTCAGTACTGGGGAGCAGGAAGATCTCATAGAGATTTTCAAGTTAGGGATTATCATGGACATTTTATGGGTTATGATGTGTGGACGAACTTTGCATATAAAGGAGATGATAATCCAACTCATAACCATTCTGGATTTCTTTCAGGGGTGATGTACTATAGGAATCATGGTCATCCTACTGTATTTGATGATTACAATTGTGCATATGAAGGTAAGGATGGAACAATGGTTATGTTTCCGAGTCAAACAAATCATCATGTCCCTGTTCAAGAGAAAAATGCTGAAAGGATTACGATTGCTTTTAATATAAGGCATGTAGATCCTCAACTTCAGAAAGTTCATAAAAGGCCGTGGGAATCTAATTTAATATGATGCCTTTTGATGCTTATCGTTGTTATCTCTCTCTAAAGAATCACTTTACTAAAGATCATTATGATTATATCAAGTATCGTGGTAAAACCAGAGCAACCCAAAAAGCCTTTTATAAGAGAAAGGACCGTTTTTGGTTTGAAAAGTTCGCACGGCAAAAAAATGATAAAGAGGTAGAAGAGTTTTTTGTCTCTAATTTCGTATATACGACCGATCCCGGAACTATGTGGATTGGTGAAATGATCAAAGAAGGTGAAGGACGCTATATTGACTGGAAAAAGAAAATTCAGTCACTTTCGTATATTTTCAAAGAAGAAGCAAATACGCTTTTTGAGCAAAATCAGGTAAATGAGGTATTTGATTGTTCTAATGGACATCCATTAATTTTAAGAAATTATCTAGGAGGGAAAACCTCACTTGAAACTCTGGTAATATGTGATAAAATATTGGAGTATAGGAAAGACTGGGACAAAAAATTAAATGATCCTGTATGGGAAACCGTAAGTCGAAAGATCAAAAAGTACTCACCTTTCCTAAATATAGATGTACCCCGTTATAAAAAAATTCTCCAGGAAAGTGTGCTATGAGTGATTTTTTCGATTCTGAAGTTATTCGGGCAGAAATGGCCGAAATCCAGGAACTCCAAGAAGAAGTTTACAATAATGTCTTCAAGTTCCCTCAAATGTCTTTAGAAGATAAAAAATATCATATTGAAGTACTTGAAAGACTTCTTGAAATGCAGAAAGTGATGTATACTCGTGTGAGTTTGTCTGATGATCCGGAAGCTAAAAAGATGAAGGATCACATTCATGAATCTGCTAAGATGATGGGAATTCCGTCTGGAGTTGATATGAATCTTATGTTTAATAATATGGCTCAAGCAGTCTCTTTAATGAGACAGGAGATTGACAATAAGATTTAAATCTTTTATAATAGTAAGGTACACACAAGCCAAATCTAAAAAATCCGAGGTAATCTAATGTCTTTTAAAGACCTTAAAAAACAGTCTTCTCTTGGTTCACTGACCCAGAAGTTAGTCAAAGAAGTAGAGAAGATGAATA
>VTLG01000087.1_pt1 | contig 30006 bp, 45 predicted proteins | sample 4694571 | NCBI WGS metagenome assembly VTLG01 (sample SAMN12604809, study PRJNA352737) | marine metagenome | biome: ENVO:00000447; feature: ENVO:00000209|ENVO:00000569|ENVO:01000036; material: ENVO:00002151; isolation source: viral sequences binned using virsorter ...
TATCAGAATCAGATGCTTGTATTTTCATTCCTGCCCAAGTGCTTGTTGAAACTGAACTTACAAAAGTATTGCCCGAAGTTGTTGCTGTAATATTTCCCCCTGTATCGACAGTACCTGCAAAAGTTGCGTTTTGTGAGCTGTCTAATGCAAGAGCTTCAGCACCACCACTATCTAATCTTAATTGACCATTTGCTATTATAAAAATTTGTTTACCTGATGTATTAGTTCTTATATCTAAATGACCATTAGAATCATTTCGTATTGAGTGACTTCCTGCAATAGTAATATTACCAGCAAAAGTTGCATTGTTACCTGTATCTAACGTAAGTGTTGTAGCACCATTAGTAGATAGTATCATTGCACTTCCACTACCTGCGTGTATATAAAAGTTTTCTGCTGAATCGTGTAATAAAAATACTTGTTGTGTGCTATCGTTGTAAAAACTTAATTTACCATTTCCAGCATCATCTTTATAAATGTTTAGTGTTGAACTTGCACCTGCATCAATAGTAATATCCCCTGAAAAAGTTGCTGCATTGTTTGTACCATTTATTTTTAAAGCAGGTGCATTAAAAGTAGAACCACCAACTGTTGTAGATGGTGTTATTTCAAAATGTTGGTCTACATTTTCTTGAGCAGCTATCATCCAACTATATTTAGCTGAATCAGGTGTTAGGTATAATTCAGGTGAACTATTATCTATAGTTACATCATCTGTAAAAATTGCACCACCTGTCACACTAACTCCTGTACTTGTAGTTTCAAACTTTTTACTATTATTGTGATAAAGCTCTACAGCACCATTTTCAATAAATTTAGCATAATGTTCACTAGCACCTACGTTAGTTAGTCTAATAACTGATGATGCCATCAAGTATAAATCCCCTGTGCCATTATCGTTTATTACAGAATTATTTGAATCGTGATATATTTCTAAATCTCCACTATTTCCGAAAACTAATTTATTATTGTCGCCTGTTATTAAATTAGTATTAAATTGTATTCTTGTATTACTACCATCTAAAAATAAGTAAGTTGTTGTACCTCCAATACCATCGTCACTTTTAAAGATTATATCTTTATCATTAGCAAAATTTTCAATAGTAATATCTCCTGTAGAATTTTGTATAAAAGCATCCGTGTTAAAATGATATATTTTAAAATCATCTCCTGTACCTAGTAAAATTTGTTTTTCATCTTGTAAACTAATATTGCCAGAAAAAAAAGCATTACCACCCTCAGACATATCTAAAGTTAGTGCTGTAATTTCAGAAGTATTATCTACCCCTTTGAAAATAATATCTTTATCATTCGTGATAGATTTAATAATAAGATTTTCTCCTGTTCTTTTTAATCTACCAAATTCAGTACCTGTATCTTTTAAAACTATATCACCACCAGATGAATCAAGAATTATATTACCACCATTTGAATCAATAACAAAATCAGAGGATGCAGAAGTTATAGTATTACCATCTATCGTAATATTATCTACAATAAGATCGCCTGTAATTTGTACATTACCTGTTACATCTAATTCTTTACCACTTGCTGGACTACCACCAATACCTACTGCTGCTGTTGATAAATATAAAATACTATTATTACCAGAGCCATCTGTTATTTGTTGAGCAGTTGATGATAATACTGTGTTTGCACTTGTCTTTAATAGACCTACATATGTTACCGATATTTGTGTGTTAGTTAATGTTGCCATTTACGATTTTTTTTAAATAAACGATCAATTTTTGTACGTTTTTATTTTTTGGTTTACTTTTCCTTTTTTTCATAATACCCAACCATTAAATAGCGCATCTTTGTCAGGGTGTATATCATCATTTGTATTGCTGTTATATTCAGGATATGTGCTTTGATTGAAGCTCATAAAATCAATAAATCTTTTTGTATAATATTCTGCAATATTTCTTTCTTTTGCTATAAGAAAATCCACCTCATTTTTCGATACTGTTTCTGCATTTTCGCTTGTATGTTTAAATACACCACCATTTTTGATCTGGTATGCTGCAAATGGCAAATAGTCTACCATAGCAAAGTGTATTAGCATTGGTTGTATATATGTGGTTACAAGTGTTAAATATGCACCTGTTAGTGATGCACCCCCAACTCCTGCAATATCATTACTTATTTTATTATATAAATCTGTACCTAAATAATTTCTTATATGTATCTCCTGAGCAATTTTAATAAATTGTATAAATTTATCTGTATCTACATTACCATCTATAATAGAGTTCTGTACGAGTTGTTTTCTTGTTATAAATAATACTGTTGCCATTTTTTATCTTGGGTTTTTATATCCTCGGTTTGGCATATCAATAGGTCGCATTGCCACTTCCTTTGGGTTTTGATTCTTCTTTGGTGCAGATGGACCTTCAAATCTTGCACCTTTTCTCTCATCAAGTGGTAATGCACTAATAATTTTTCTTGCTCTACCAACTGATATTTTTTTGTTATTCTTTTTTAAATAAACTCTCCTTAGCCATACGTGATGACAATTTGCACCACCTTTGTACAACCAAATATTATAGCCCTCGCCTTTTGCATCTGCAGGACTTAATTCAACATTTGCTTTGCTAATTTTATTTATATCTTCCATTCTGTAAACTCTGTTTGCTCTTAGCATTTTTCTACAAAATTCTCTTGTTACAACTTTACCATCAGCATCACGAGTTAGTTCGCCAGAGTATGCATATCTTATTCTAAATAAATCAGTATCTTGTATGCTCTTTTTTCTTGCATCTCCTGCTACAACACTTGCAAACTCAAAATAGTTTTGTATTTCGCTTTCATCTTCTAATGCTTCTCTTTCATCAATTAACTCCCATTCATCGCCCATTTCTTCTCCTTCGTTAATTAAATCATCTGCTATTGAAGGTGCTGTCTGCCAATAATTTTTACTTAGTTTTACCCCTGTTTCTTCTTCTCTTGTTTCTTCATCTACGACATTATCGAGGTCTGTAAATTCAAGTGGTTGTAAAGTTTTAAAATATAGTTTTAAACTAATATTATTATATGCAAGTATTTTGTCGAAGTGATCTATTAATAATGTTTGAAATGGTCTAATAACTGTATTATCCATTAATATAGATGCTGTTTTTAATTCTTCTGCATTGTTACCTAATCCTGTTTGATCTTTGATACCTAACAACATTGGACTAACTACCCTGTGGCTAACCATTATTTTTTTAGTACTTTCATCACTTAAAAATTGATATTGGTTATGCGCATCACTTAATTGTACAGGATCAATATTAGCTTGACTTTCAGCATTATCATTAAAAGCTAAAATAAATTTTCCTGCATTACTGCTACCACTAAATTTTTGGTATATTCTTTGCTCTATCATCTCTCGTTCTTCTTCATTCGGTACACCATTATTAAAATTAATTAACATACTTGGTGCTAAACCATTCATAATATTGTTTAAATGATAGTTGCTTACTTCTTCTTCTAGTTCACTATATTGTAATCCACCTTGATAATCAACAGGGCTGTAATAAAAAAATCCTGCTCTATAAGGTTTTATGTACATTATTTCTAAACTTTGATTACTTTCTCCAAATGCTGGTATTTTTTGTAGTTTAGTATTTGGTTTTACTTTTGTCCAGTCATTCGCATAATAATATGCTTTTATCTCGCCATCTGTACTTTTTTCTGCTCTTAGTGTTTCAACAGGCATATGCTCTAATCTTGCAACTTTTGATCTATCTTGTGAATATATTACTTGCACTGCACATTGACCCATCAACTTTAAATCGTAAGCTAATTTTCTAACACAGTCGTTTTTAAATAAAACTTTCATTTGTGCATATTGATCAGGCTTATCTGATGAATCAGTTGCATCTAATCCTTTGCCATATATCATTTCGCTAATACCATTGATTATAGCGTTGTTTGTAGGACTTCCGTTATATCTGTCTATCAAATATTGGAAGTACATATTATCTTCGCCATATTGTATGTAGTCTTTGTTTTTTACTTCTGTAATAACAGGGCTTGTGTATGTGCTTAAATTAACTATTCGTAAATCACTCATATTATTATGTAATCATTATCATTCATAGCTGCTTGGCTATCTGTTGTATATTCTCCACTATTAATATCATAATAATTATTGTTTGCTTGATTAATAGTCTGATTAGTTACAAAGATTTTATCTTTATATAATAATGTACTACTACTACCAAAAACAGATAAATCATAAAATCTACCTTCTTTTAATATAGTATTGCTACTGCTATCAACATAACCACTACCTTGATTTAAAATGCTCATATAATTATTTGCAGAAAAACTTGTGTTAATGTTTGTATATGTGTAGCTTTCGTTTGTACTATTATCTCTAACAACAATGTTATTTACAGAATTAAAAAGCCTTGGTATAACTTTTAATGTCTGACCTGTTGCACTTGTTGTCATAATCTTCATACCTATATAACAAAGTAAAATAAAATTTTTGTAAAAAAAAAGAGGGCATAAAGCCCCCTTTACATTTAAAAACCATAACTCATTTATGCATTCGGATCTATTGGACTAGAAGCATCATCTGAAGGAGATGCTGCACAGAAGAATGGTGGGTTAGTTTCTTGTGCAGTCAATACTAATGTAAATCCTGACAAGTCGCCCATCGCTGCGCCTGTTACCATAGTTCCACCTGTTACATCGCATCCGTGGATTTTTCCTAATAAGAAAGCATTTCCGTTATAATCCTCAACTACAACTTGTGGTCTACCGTGAGCAAGTAATTTAATTTGCTCTTGTGTAGCTTTGTCTAAAAATTGTAGTGTTACATTAAGTGTGCTTTCATAGAAAGTAGTTCCGTTTTCTCTTGATGAGTTTATGGCTGTTTCTAAAGAAGAGTTACCTTTTAAATCATATCTGAAAAAATCAACAGAGCCATCTAACGTTACAGACCCATCGCCTGATATTGCTAAATCTCTTGTTGTATTATTGTAGTTAGAAAAGAAAATATATTTTAATCCACCTACACCTGATTTACAAGCTAAACTTCTTCCATTTGTTATATTACAAGCCATAATTTAAAATATTATTAGGGGGCTGAACACCCCCTTGATTAAACATTAAGAGTATAATACGATATCAGAACCGATCCCGTGCTGTACTCCTGCACTTCCTCTTAGGATTACTCTTACATTTTGACTTCCATCAATGTCAGCCATATCAATTAATTTAACTTCTTGCCAGTCGTTTAATAGACCAGTACCGAAGAATAAGTTACCTGATTGTGCTGCAACCATTTTGTCGTTACCAAGACCTGGAGCTGTAAATAGTTCAATGCCTTGGAAGTTCATTTCTGTTTTGCCAACGTTGTAAAGTTCTCTATAACCTAATGCTGCTTGTGCTTGAATATAAAACTTAGCTGCACTAGTAGGAATATAAATCTTTAAATCTTCTTTATTATAAACACCACTTGGAATTGCATCAACTACTTTGCCTAATTCAGCTACGATATTTGAAGCTGATAAAGTAGTACCTGATACATCTACCACATCACTATCTGCTGCTAATAATGCTTGAAAGCCGTCAAACTCTCCGACATTTGCAGTAGCACCTTGCCAAATATTTTGCTCTACCTTTTCTGCCACTTTTGCTGCAACTTGTGCAATTAAGAAATCAGAAAATCTTTTAGGTAGATTATCGTATTGACTAAAGCCCATTGATTGTGCATCCCAGTCTTGTCTAAAATCTTTTTTACATAATTGTAAATTTACCTGAAATTCTTCAGGCTGTAAGATTCTTTCTGTTAATGTTACATTTGAAGTTGGATCAAAGTCACAAGACGCATCTTTTAAAATGCTGTTCATTGATAGCTTTTTGATCACTTCTTTAAATTTGATGTTAGGTTTGATTGAAACCCCACCATTTGATAATGTTACTCCACTAAGCAATGCTGCTGCAATGTATTCGCCTGCAAACTCGCCTGCATAAGAAGTAGTTATTGAAGTTGTAGTCGCCATATCTTTTACTTTTTTATTTTAATTATTATAATTCACCAACTGTAATTGAAGAAGCAGCGTTACCATTTCCAAATAAGAAATAGTTTGTGCCGTCTGAGTGAATTTCAATAAAGTCACCGATGCTTTCTGCATCATCTTCAAATGTTACCCTATCTACTGCATCTGCTTCAACGATAGCTCCATTTACAATTACTCCACCATTAATAGTGTCTCTATTACTAGCCGGAGATTGTACTACGAAGTCAGTTGAAAATGCACCTGATACTATAAACTTTGCTTTCCACCCAGCACTTGGTGCAGGTAAAGTCAAAGTATATCCTGTTCCTGAAATTTTAAATACTTTTCCAGAGTCTGATAAATTTAATGAGGCACTTGCTGAAACTAATTCATAGTCATCAAATATTCTCATTACATCATCGCTTACGTGTGTTAAAACTGCCATAATTATTAATATTAATTTTTATTTATTATTGATTCCATTACTCTATCTAGAGTAGATTTTTTTCTTTGACCTGCAAACTTAAATTTAAACTCAGCCTTTTCTTCTTCTGGGCTATGTTTGATAGGTTCTACTGCAGGAGTTTTACTCATCTCTACTGCAATTTCGGTAGCAACTTGTGAAGCCATTTCTTCTTTCTCTTTATTTTTGTGATCCATCATTTCATCAATATGCTTTTTAAGGTCATCCATTTCTTTTCTGAACTCCTCTCTTGTAACATATCTCATTTTCATTTTGTCGTCATCTTCTTTATCTTTCTTTTCTTCTTTTTCTTCATCATCTTTGTGTTCATAAAGATCAGCAATAACGCCTTCATCTGTTACTTCTAATCCTCTACCATCTTCAAGTTGATACTCTCCAACAGGTAGTGGGATTCTTTCATCTTCTGATAAAATAAAAACCTCTTTACCAGATTCAAACGATTCTGCTTCTAAAACAGTACCATTTTCTAAATTCAATTTTTCTAGCTGTATATCTTCCATACCTAGTAAATTTTTAATTTGAGATAATAATTCTTGTGATTTCATAACCTAATAACAAAGGGTATAAATTAGTTTGCATTTAAGGATTTCTATTTTCGTTTTATAGGTGTTATTTGGAATTGTCATTTTTTTTTATTATATTAGTTATAAATAAATTTAAATATGAAAATAAAAATAAATCAAGATAAAAAATTTTGGATAAAAATGCTTATGTCTAAATTTGGATTGACAAAAAAAGAAGCAATAGCAAAAGTAAATTCAAATATAATTAAGCTGAAATAGAACCTATGCCTTGAGCTCTTAATGAGCCATCACAACATTCAATACGATAGGTTTCTTCATCCCAACATAAACAAGCCCTACGCCCACCTCTTGGACTAGCGTGTTTACCATATGAAAGATCAATGTATTTATTTCTGTAGTTTTTTTTGTCTCTGTACATTACTTGCTACTTTTTGGGTGTTTTTTTGGTAGTAGGTCATTATCTTGTTTGTAGGCTTTATTTTGTGGTCTGCCATTTTTTACAAGATACATATAAGCATTGACCCTTGCGTGTGCCCATTGTGAAGCACTTCTAACTCTTGGACTGCTACTTGTATTGAATGCTCCTAATCCTCTTTGAAAAACTGCTGACAACTGACCTATGGTTACACCATAACCTAATTTATCTTTATAGCGTTTATTAAAATTGTCTACCTTTTTTTGTAATGCTGCTCTATCTTTTGCAGTTACCTTTGCACCTGTTCTACCTTTTGCTGACCCTCTTGCTGTTCCTTGTCCTTTTGGATTTGTATTTTTTCTACTGCCTGGAGCTTTTGGACTTTTTACAATACCCCCACGTGGACCTACTTTTGCCATTTTATCTTTTTTAACACACTTGTGCTTTTGGTAATCTTTTACATACCCCTCTGGGCATTTATATTTTCTGAATTCTTCTTCTGTTAAGGCGTGTTTTTCACAGGGCATATACCAAGTCTGTCCTTCAAATTCGTGTTCGTGTATCCCATCGCAGCCTATATCCTTTGCAATTTTTTTAGCCATATCTTCACTTGCATAAGCCAAGCGATCTAATATAATTGCATAATCATCATTTACTTTTTCGCTATATAATTTTAACTCTCCTAGACTTTTTAATTTGCTTTCTGCCCAGCTTTTAGCTGATTTACCACCCCATAATAAAAATGATATTGTACCACAAGCTTCGTTGTCTTTTGGATCGTAATATGTTTCTGCTCTACTTAAATAGCTATAAAGCCTTTTAATTGTGGATACACTTAATTTTTCTTTTGCTACTAATTGTCTTGCACGATTTTTTCCTACCAAGGTGGCACATTTATTATCTACCTTTTTATTAAGTTCAATACCTTTTTTTGCATTATTAATTACTGCTTGTGGATAATCGTTATAACTTTCAAGTGTAATTTTTTCGCTAAATAATTTTCTAACTGCATCTAATATTTCTTGACTTTCTTCTTCTTTTAGATCTTCTATGGTTTTGTCTTTTGGTCTTTCCATTTTATCAGCAAAATAACCTTCAACTGAAAAACCTTTTACCTTTCCTGTTTTTACATATTCGTTCCATACCTCATCATTATTTACTTTTATAGCACCCATCCAAGTACCAACAGGAACATCCATACCATACTTTCTTGATTTATCGTGTACTTCATCTTCAACTAACCAACTCTCTACAAGTGTAAGTCCTTTGATACTATGCTGATGTTCTAATGTAGATTTGCTTTGATTCCCTTTCATTAAAAAGCCTTCTGATGCTTTTCGTACTGTTTCACGTGAAAAATATATATAATATTCATCATCGCCACTTTTTCTAAATATAGGTTTATTTGGTATTAGTAATGGACCTAATAAAATCTTTTTTTCTTTGTCTAACTCTGCTAATTTTATTTCTTCTTGATTTTTTAATGCAATAAAATCTTCTTCTATTGCTGGGTTTTCTACAACAGATATTGCTTCAATACCTGCTAATTCATCAAGTTCATCTATTACTAACTCTACTATTTTCATAATTATATAACATTTTTATTTTTATTATTTGCTATCCTAAACTACTTTCCTCTACTATATTTCTTTCAAGCCCTTGCGCAGTTGTTACATCTCCTGCAACTACATATGTTCTTATTGGTTTACCTGTTTGTGCTGATATTGTCTGCGCTAACTGATTCTCTGGTGCTGAGCCTACAATATTAAAAGATGGTGCTGCTGTTTGGATTTGTGGTACATCAATACCAACTGATCCACCACCACCACTTGCACCTACACTTGATGCAACAGATTTTGTTTTACTAACTGCTGCTTTTACTGCTGATATTATACCTATTGCTTGTGCTGCATATGCAATGATTAATGGTATGTTTTGTGGAAAACCTACCTTTGCAGTTTCTGCTGCACCTTGTGCTATTGCACTACCAGACTTTGCGCCATCAACTGTTGCTTCTGTTGATGCTTGTTGTGCTTTTACCAATGTCTTTTTTACTTCCATTAGATTTTCCTTTGCAGCTAATATTGTTTTTGCAACTAATATTGCTTTTCCTAATCTACTATCTTCGCCTGCTAAACGAACTGCTGTATTAAATGTTTTTTCTCTTATTGCTATTTTTTGTTCTTCTACTTCTTTTATTTTATCTGCCCTTAATTGTTCATCTTGTACAATAGCATCTGATACAACCCCTTGATAGTATTTAATTAATTCTGCTTTTTGTGCTTCGGTTGCATCTAAAGCTTCTAATTCAGCCAAAGCTCTTTCTCTTTCTCTTTCTGCCTTTTGTTGAAAGGTTAAATCTTCTCTATCTTGATTTAATTTTTTATATTTTTCTCTAACTGCTAATATACTTTCTTGTCTTTTTGCTTCATTGTCTATTGCTTGTTTGATGTCTTTCAACATCTTTTGGTTATCTTTTTCGGTTTCAGCTTCTTCTTCTGCTCGTTGTTGGTTTACAAAACCATCACGCCTATTTTTTAATTCTCTTAATTTTTTAGTTGTTTCTTCTATTCCTTTGTCTGCTTCTTCTGTTATTTTATCTACATTAAATATTGATCCTGCAATACTTTCACTTGCAAGTGCAATATTTTTTCCTGTTAATCTGTTAAAAGCCTTTATAATATTATCAATAGGACTTAAAATAAAAGTTAATATACCTTGTAAAATATCTTTATTTCTTTGTGCTATTGCTAGTTGTTCTTCTTTAATTGTTTGTTGTGATTGTAGTTGTGCTTCTAATGCTGTAATAGTTTCGTTTGTTTGTTGTATTTTTAAATCTCTGATTTCTTTTTCAGTTTTACCTTGCCTTTTTAATGTTTGTTCTGTATCAGTTAATGTTTTAAATTGATCTTCTTGTGCTGTAACAAGTTCTTTGGCATCATTTAATTGTTTCTCCTGCTCTTTTGTAACGCCACCTAACGCTTTGGTTACCTTGTCAAAATTAGCAGCTAATAAACCTACTGCAACAACGATAGCACCTATTCCTGTTGCTATTAATGCTTTTGAAAATATTGATAAACTACCAGCAGCTATTTTTATACCTCGACCTAAACTTAAAAATGTTTTACCTAACGATTGTACTTGTAATGAATAACCACCTGTTAATTTATTAAGCCCACTTGTAATATCTCTGTTTTTTAATAAGGTTTCGTTAAACTCTGCTGCTTTTATTGTTCCTGCAGTCCTTACTTTGTTTGCATTTCTTAATACTCTTGATTCTGCTTTTTGTTCTACTTTCAGTAAGCGTAGTTCTTCTTTTTGTTTTGCTATTTGTTGTTTTGTTTTATCAATTTGTTTTTCAAGCGTTAATTGACCTTGATAACCTTTAAAATTAAAATTAGCTAAATCCTGTTCTGCTTCTACTAATGATATTCTTAATTTAGCTATTTGTGCTTCTTGATCAATTACTTTATCTGTAACAAGTTCTAAATTTTTCTGTGCTTGTGTAGTATCTACTCGTAGATTTAGATTCGCTTCTGCCATTTAATTTCTTTTTTTAATAATTTATAACCATCAACAATATTTTCAGGTAGTTTATATTTACCTTGTGCGATTTTTATGTTTTCAGTTTCGCCATTTGCAAACTCCAATAAATCAATTATATTAACTATCATTTATATTTTGTTTAATAATTCTAAACTACTTTCTCCTGTTTGTAGGTTTGTAGTTATTTTGTTAATAATAAACTCCTCATTAGATATAACAATAGTATCACTCAATTTATAATTTATTAAAAAACTTTGTGGTAATATTGCTTTTACTTTTACTAATCTTCTGTTAAAACTAAATATGTCACTTATATAATCACTGTAATATGTTTTAAATAAAGTATCTGTATCTATGTTTGGTATAAATGGATCTATCTCTGTACTAAAATTAATTGTTTGGTTTTCTGTAACCTCAGTATATGCAATAGTTATATTTGACCTACTATCAAAATTGCTTGTTATAACTACACTATTTGTAATTACATTATTTATTGTCGTATTGTTATTTGGTGCAACTGATGCTGTTTGTGTGGCATTATTGCTATCAAAATAACTAAATGTTATTGTGCCTGATTCTGCCGAAGCAACTGTTAATGTAACATTAGAAGTCCCTTGTCTAAAATTTGTTGCTCTGTTATAAGTAGATAAATACGCAGGTGTACTTGCATCAATACCTGAATGCATCATAATTTGTTCTGGCGAAGGACTACTTGTATTTTTTCTAACAAACAATAAAGGGTTTGCCACTACTGAATTTTGATTATCATCAACAAAATAACCAAAACCTATATTTGTATCATTGTCATTGTTTTGATTTTTTAACCTTTCAAATAACATTTTTTCAAATTGTGATTCTACAACATAATCTTTACCCCTGTTTAATCTTGGATCTCTACCACTATTGGTTGTATCACTTGCTTTAACTGAACCATATTCTCGTGAATTTAATCTGTTGTAATAATATGCTGCAAAGGTCTTAGGCTCTTTAAATGTAAACTCTAAATCATTAAAAGGTACACTAAAATTACTTTCTCCGGAATCAGTTTTGACAAACTCAGTTATATCTCGCCTTGTGCCACTTGCATAAAAATCATCAAGCGTTTGTACTTTAATTTGATCATATGTAGAGCTATTTATATCACTATCAATAAATGCTGTTAAATTAAATGTTTTAAATATTGATGTTAAAAAATTTAGTATTTTCATATCAGGTATCTGCTCTGTTATGTAAATAGTATCTACAACACCTGTCGGTCCGATTGATTGAGCCTGTACATTATAGCTTGTTTCACCACTTATGTAATCATCTAATATTTTTGTGCAACTTAAAACATAGCTAACCGTTAATGCTGTTTCAGTTGTTTCAATAACAAACTCAACGTTATGTTGTTCAAATACTTGTGCGCCAGCACCTGAATCAAAAGTGTGATCTATTGTAGTTGCTGCTGTTCCTGAAATGTGATCTTGTTCTACAATAACTTCATTTGTGCCTGTTTTTCTTAATCGTACTGTAAACTTTTTTGTGTTTACTGTTGGTGTTACTGACCATAGAACCCTCATTCTTTCAGCACCATCAAGAGCATTAAAACCTGCAATGCCTGTGTGAAACCTAAATATACCACCATCAAATACAGGTGCAAAGCCTGTAAAACTATGTGGTGGTGTTAGTCCCGGAGTTCCATCAAAAAATTCAATAACATCTCCTGTAAAGCTTTGTATTTTATTTAATACAATTAAATTAGTGTTCGATTCGTTACTTGGTGTTACTCCTATCTCGCCTTTGTTTCTGTGTAGCCACATATATAAATCTGCAAAAAAACCTGTTTCTTTAAAAAAGTCATCTGTAAATTTCATATCAATATTAGGATCTTGCTCAATAACTTTTATAATATCAATAATTCTTAATGCTGGTTTTAAGTCTGTAAATTGAAAACCTTGTGTAGAACTTAATCTTTCATTTGCACTGCCTGGAGAAATATCATTTTGAGTTCCACAAGTGTTTGTGTATAAGTTTCTTGTTAGTTGACTTCTTGCTTGTGTTGTCAATACACCTTGGTTTGTACTATCAAATATAAATCTTTGTGTGTGAGATATTAAAGGATAGATAATATGAGGTACTGATACTGTTTGATCATTTAATTGTGTTACAAATGTAGTTGCACCCTCTTTAACTGTTGCTACATTATAATCGTGATTGAATTGTGTAAAATCTAAACTACTTAGTTTTCTATCTTTTACTCTATCTTTTAGCCTTATTGTTTGTCCGTAAAAAGTAATATTATAACTATCTGGCACATTGTTTTTTAATTTAACCCCATTCATTACAACATATCCATAACGAAAAGGCTTAAAATTTAATTCTAATATAGCTTCTAATTTTGTATTAGCATCAAATATTGCATCTGGTGTAGCATCTCTTACAAGATCTCGTCTGTAATAGTGTTTAAATAATCTGTTATTTACACTACTTGCAGGTAAATTAAATGTTTTACTAAAATCTGTAAATACTTTTTCAATGTCTCGTATGTCTTGGATTGTTTGTGTAAGTGTTATTTGCTCATCTTCAAATAAATCTAAGTTCTGATAATTTATATCTGTAATTAAATTTATTTCATCCCATTTTCTGAATGTATTTTCCCATTGTGTTTCTTGCAAATTCCAAAGATCAGGGTTTGGATCAGGGCTATCTAATATTATACTTGGTATTGATAAACCTACTTGATTCATTATCTGATTGTATTTATTTTATCAAATGCAAATTTAAAGTCGATGGTATAATTTGCTAATTTATCATTTAGGCTTGTTTGAAATGCAACCCTTTTATTTTGTGGTATTACTGGAAGCTGTTGATTATCCTTAAATATCCAACACCTCGGAGACATCAATAACTGCTCAATAACTTGATTATAGCTATCATTTACATAACCTGTATTTACTGTTATGCTTTCTCTACTCATTATATTTCTTGTTTTGTATTGATGATTATTTATTGAATAAGTTGCACCTGTTGTCAATGTGTTTGCTTTATATTCTTCTCGTTCTACATCTATGCTTTCTATTGATTTTAAAAAGAAATTAATCCTTTGCAAAGCACCAAATTTATTAACAAATGTTACAGGTAGATTAGTAAACTTTTGGCATTTCTGTTCTTCTATTAGTATAGTTTCGGTTGAGCCACCTTTTACAATATCTACACTTGTTAATGTTGCTGTTGTACTTGTTGCATATTCTATTGCTGTATTTGTTGTGTTTATTCCTGTACCAACTGTTACGCTACTAACTGTGCTTGAACCATTTTTAAAATTAACTGTTGTTGCACCTACTAAAGTATCTGCACCTGAATTTACACTAAGATTTGCTAATACAGGTATTTTTAAAACTTCTTGACTTTCTCTAAATATTTTATTATTTGACATTAATACAGAAGTGCTACCAACAAAACTACTAAGAGATAAAGTTGTACCACTATTTGTTTGTGTTTCTGTTGTAAATCCTTCTTCGAAATATCCCACGCCATCAAAAGCCAACATATTTGTAGTGATAGCATCTAAATTTGTAGTACCATCATTTGGTGTTGCAACTGTTTTTACCCACACATTTAATCCATTGTTTCCAAAAGTACCATCAAAACTATATGTAATATAATCTTTAATCAATTCTCCGATTTCAAATATTACAAAGTTATTATCTGCAACTTCGTTTTTTCTTAATTGATATGTTGTGCTTGGGCTTGTTTGATATGCACCTGTAAATATTGATATAGTCAAACTACAATTTGCAAGTGATCCGTGAGCTACTTTTATATATACAGGGCTATTTATATTTACTTTGTATATTGCCATCTTACTGATTTTTTTCGTATAATATTTTTATTCTTGTTTCAAATTCGTTTCCATATGCTACTGCCAACTGCTCGGGTAGTTCAGCAAAATATTTCTCAAAAGGTTTTGTAAAAAATAAAGTAGGTTTTATTCCTTTCAAAAAAATACTTCTTGCAAGTAAAAATACCAATGTCTTTCTTTTTATAAATCTACCTTTGTCATCTCTTACTTTACTTGTAAATCCTTTTTTTCTAACAGACCATCTATCCAAAGCACCTGTTGGTGGCATACCTTTTAATCCACGTTTACCACCTTTTGATGTATATTTAAACTCTTTACCATATAATTTTTTACCTTGGCTTTCTCCTTCTTTTACACCTTTAACACCTGCATCTTGAAATTTTCCGTAACCTTCCATAAAAAAAGTTATTAAAAATTGTCTGTCTTTTGTTGTTATGTTTGGTGGTGTTACTTTTGCTGATATGCTATTTAATAAATTACCACTAACTGCTTGTTTTTGTGCATTAAATTTTGATTCAAAAACTACTTTATTTGCAAACTCTTGTATTAATTCTGTAACATTTCGTAGTATCATTAGCAAATATTTATATCGTTATCAATTAAAATATCCATTGTAGCTACCCAACCTGCAACCTCGTTTTCAAAGCGATCAAAAAATGGCTCACAACTTACAACACCATCAAGTTGATATTTACTAGTGTATAACGTGCCACTTCTTAATAATTCAATTAATTTATTTACAACTGCAAGTTGAGTGTTTAATATATCTTGCTCGTTATTGTTGCCAATAAATAAATCAGTAGTTTCTTCTTTACTTTGGTTTACAATATCCATACATATTACACTAACATTAAATCTTAGCACTTGTTCTTCTTGCGAGACATTGTTTACTATTATATGACTTAATGGAAATATAGTTTGTTTTGCAAGATCAATTTTTGTTATATCTCCTGTAGTAACTGTATTCACATTCTCATCATTTAATAAATTATCCTTTATAGTTGTTGTAACTAAATAATATCCTCTTACACCTATATTACTCATTTAAAACTTTTTTTAATTTGTTTTTGTTCTAGTTCGTTTTTTTCTTTTATAAATTCTAAAGCATATAAACATTGATGTACATTTAGTTCAGTAATATCTTCGTACTTTGTAACATCTCCCTTAGCGAGTGCATAAATTGACTGATACCACCCCCACTTTGATCCAAAATTTGAGATTGCAGAAAAATCTCCCTCTCCTCCGGTCTCATATAATCCAGCATAGTCCTGCTCAAGTCGTTGCCTAAATTGTAAAAAAAAACAATACTACTGAAACAGGCATCAAGTGGCATTTGTTTCATATGTTCGCCATCATCTGCTTTATATTTTTCAATGTTATATCTGTCGCTGTATTTTTGTGTAACAGGTCTGTATAAAACACTCATTGCTTTATGCATATCCTGCCAGTCTTTAAAATATGTATCTAAATCTACATACTCGCCAAAGCTCATTTTATCAAGCTCTGGTATAAATCCATATTGTACATTACCTATTTTAAAATGTCTAACTAAATATTTTGTTTCTTGGTTAAATATATCTGTTAATGTTTTTGATATTCTGTTAATATGCGATACCCTATATTCAAATATATTTTTAAAAGGCACCTTACAAAATATCTCTATCATTTTCGAACCTAATACATATTGATCTTTTTCTTGTTCTTGTATTTTCAAATACTCTTGATATTGTTCGAGTGTTATCTCGTTCAATGTATCTGGTATATGGATTTTTACTCTCATAACTATATAACAATATTAATTAATTAATTTTAAAAAAAAAAGGTAGCCATTTCTGACTACCTATTTAACAGCTAACGGAAAAACCCTAAAACAACATACCTATGAAAAAAAAATGAAGTTAGCTGATTTTCTTTTTGTATGGTTTCTTTGGAAAATTTTTACTTAATACAAAGTTAAAATATTCCTTTTTACTTACAAATTTTCTTTTTAATGGGTGTAAATATTTCATTTTATTTCTATTTTTTCTTTCATAAAAGCTGTATGCTTTTTTATTAATTCTTTTTTTTCTTTTATAGAGCTAACATATTTAGGCACAATTAACCAATACTTTGATTCATTACAACCAAAAAACTTTTTTAATATCCAACCGAAAGTGTTCATATTATCTCCAATATAGTGAATTAGTTTGCATTTTTGGAACACCATCCCACAACCAAGCATCTCGATGACCTATACTTATTCTTGGTTTTTTGTAATTATCCCAACATACATATTTAATTCTACATTTAAAAGGTTTTCCTTCTGATGCTGTATAAGGCACAACACTATCACTGTATTGGCTACTTTTATCGTGTACTATTTTATTTTCAACAGGCACAACCAAAGCACTACCTTTACCTATTCTTTTTTTTACCATATAATAATCTACATTGGTTTGATCGTAACCCCAAGATGAATAAAAAATATCACCCTCAGCTATATGTCTGTTATCGTATATATATCTATTTGCCATAACCTACTCGTGAATTTAACATTGCATTAATTTTTTCTTCTTGAGTGCCAAGATATTTACCACACAAAGGAATACACTCGGTAATAAATTCAGTGCCTTTTTTGTACATTCTTTTTTTTAGCATTATATCTTTATCTGCTATGGTTGTTTTTCTACCTGTATAACCCATAGTTTCACGATCAGGTGTCATTCGTTTCATTGTACCAACATATTTACCTCGTAAATAGTAGTCAATATTGTATCCGATAATTTCAAATGTATTACTCATATTCATATTTATTTATATTAAATATAATAAATTTTTAGCAAACTTCCAAATATTATCTAATCGCATATCTTCCAAAGTTTGGTTTACTGAGTATTGAATATGTAGCATAACGGACTGCATCTGTAATGTGATTGTTTTTATCTTCCGGAGTGTTTGTTAATTTACCAGACCTATCTTCTTTCCATTTATAATTCCTAAACTCTTGTATAGCGTTTGTACTATCTTTATGTATGTGTAATTTATATCTTTTTAATAAATCAATACCTGCATTTATAGAATCTTTGCCTTTCAAACTCGGTCTGATGCTCCAACCCATTCTTCTTAATTCTTCTATAATTCTTGGCTCTGCGCTATCTGCATATATTGTTTGATTAATAATGTTGTTTTTTAAAAAATTATGTATGTCGTTTGTTGTCATCATTGTTCTATATAATAATTCTTCTATATACAGATTGAGTTCTTTTTTATATATTTTAACTAATGCTGTTGGATCGTTTGTAAAGCCAAAGTCCATACCTAGCGCAACAAATTCAGCATCACTTGGTATTGAATTATATTCCACATAATTAAATATGACTGCTTTGCTTATTCCTTTTTCTCCTAATCCGTATATCTGCCAATATTGTTCGTCAGTAAATTGTAGTCTTTCTATTTCATCTACAAGTGTTTTTTCTAAAAAAGGGTTGTCTTGATAATTTGTTTTTAAAAAATCTGCATCATCTCTGGGTATTATTTTATCATATATCCAATGATACTCCTCGCTTGGATTGTAGTCTAATATTATTTTTTCACTTGTTCTAAATAATAATTGTTGCCAGTCCTCATAGTGTAACTCGTTTGCTTCATTGATAAATAATAACTCTCGTTTTCTTCCTCTAACTTTAACAGGCTGATCCAAACTAATAAACTCAATAAGATTACCAAATAAAGAATATTCGCTGCTTGATTTGTTGTGATATTCCTCTTTATATAAATCATACTTTCGTAATATACTTATAAAATCTCTGAGAACAGTTGCACGAAGAGCAGGAAAAGTTTTACGACATATAGTAATAATTTTCTTAGTATTTCGTAAACAATAATAAAAAATAATAAAAAGAAGAATATTATACGTTTTTCCACTTCTTGTCCCCCCTTGATTAATTATAATTTTTTTATCACTACGAACAAGATGTTTAAATACAACATTACTTTGTATTTTTATTTGCATCTAATATTTCTATTTTTACATCAGTCGGTACTCCTTCGGCACCTGTTATTTCTTGCCTTTCAACATACCCTCTTTTTTTACCTCTTGTCTTTAGTAGGAATATTGTAGCTGCTGTTGATCCTTCTTGTATTTGTTTATGTAGTTGGCTTTCAGCAAAATCAAGTGCAACATTCTCAATATCATCTACTTTTTTTGCAAAGTCAATATCCTCGTTGTAGTAATTATAAAATGTTGTCCTACCAATTCCAACTTGTTTACAGGCAGTAGTTACAACTCCTAATGATTTTTCTAATGCATCAAGTAATCCTTTTTTTATGTGTTCACTTTTGTTCATTTTCTATACTTTCTTTATAATCTTTTGCTTCTTTTTTTCTTTTTCGTAATGTATCTAAATGTTCAGGATTTAGTCTGTTTATTTCTCTTTCCATTTTCTTTGTTCTGATTCTTGCTATTTCTTCATCAACAGTCATACATTGCCACATTCTTTCAAGCGAATAATAAACTACACTATATCGATAGCTATCTTCGTGTATATATTCAATGGGGCTAACTCCGTGTAAATAATCTTGCCCATCAAATATTGTAAGAGAATTATCAGCAACTTCTAATGATATATCAATTTCAGGTATAACCAAGTGACCACCCATCACATCTCCTTTAAATACTATCATATTACTAAATACATTTTTAAAATTGCCACTATCGTAATGGTATTTAAGTTGATTGTTTTTATTTACTATACCACTTGTAAAAACACTACCATTTATAACCCATTGTTTTTTTACCTTTTCCTGTACTTTAGTTTTATGCTCGTTATAAATTCTTGGAAAAAACTCGTGATAAAATTTTGATATTTCTTTTGCATATCTGCTAATAACATAATGTTGTTTTGGATATTGTGTACTCATAGCAGTTGCACTACAATAATCTCCCCTCATTTCAACTCTTGGAGAATAACCAAAAACTGCACTTTCAGATACTAATCCGTGTGTCCTTTTGCTTTTACCATATTGTATATTTTTTACTGCCCATCTAACATCTGTTGGTTTTTTTGGTAATATTCTATATAATAAAATCGGCTTGTTATTTTCATAAATTATAACATCTTCATTTATATGCTTTGACACATCACTAAGTTGTGCTGTTCTTCTTATGTAATCTTTTTTATCTATAGGTTTTCTTGTAACATCTATTCTTTTCATCTCATATCTTTTAATCTTAATTCTGCATTACCTGTGCTTTGTCTAATATACATTTTACAATATTGAGGAAACATACTTTGTATTTGATATATAGAATTATAAACATATTCTGGTGTTCTTATTGTTTGTAAACCTCCAGCTTCTTTGTAATAATTTGATTTTACTGTTATATAATCTAATCTAATTAACATTTTATTTTTTATATATTGTCTAATACTATATTCATAATCCTCTCCGTGGTTTGTTACTCTTTTTAAAAAAGGATCGTGTTCAACAACTACACCAAACATACTTGCTATTATATAACACAGTTTTGTATATATTCTGTGTTTCATAAAATACGGATTTCCAGCAGCATAAATTCCAAAAGTTTTTGCTTTTGTTTTTTCACAACATTCAAAACCTTTATAAATAACTTCCTTTTCTAAATCATCTACTTCTACAAGTTTAGTTATTTTTTTTCGCATCACTGCATCAATATCATCATCAAACATCATTAGTTTTGTACCCTCTTTATAATATTTTTCTATAAAGTTTCTTTGCTTCCCTATCGTTGGTACACCAACAACTATTTTATATTCAGTACCTAAACTTTCTGTATATATTTTTTCTTCTTTTTCATTTGCTACAAATATTGTTATTTTATTTTTTTCAATATTGTAACTATTTAACAATTTTAAAGTTTTATTTTTTATTGTTTCAGGTCTTTTGTATGATGGTATAGCTATTTTATAATCCATATTTTTTAATTAAAAAATTAAATACCTGTGTATTATCATCTAATTTTTCTTTTTCTCTTATTGTTTGTAAATCATTTATAGCTTTTTCATAATCTTCAGAATCAAAATATAAAGTTATTTGTTTTATTTTAGCATTGATGTATGTATCAAGTTGATCGCTAAATATATCTTTGTCTATGTCAGGTTCTTTATCCTCATCAAAATATATTTTAGGTAAATCAAGCCCCCATTCTGAAAGCTCTTTTACTTCCCACTCGTTGGCTAATAAATCCCAATCCCATTCTCCAAAGCTACTATTATCTTTTATAATAAATTCTTCTTGCTGTTTTTCTGTTAAATCTTTTGCTTGTACTATAAACACTTCTTTTAAACCTGCTTCAACTGCAGCTTTATATCGCATATTGCCACCAAGTATAATGTTTTGCTCATTTACAATTATAGGTCTTAGTTCCATCATTTTTGGAAAGTCCTTAATACTTTTTACAAGTTTCTCGAATTTGTAGCCCTTTATCACTCGTGGGTTTTTTTTGTTTTCCTGTATCTTTGAAATATGTACTTTTTTTGTCATAAGCTGTTTATTAATTTATCTTTTAATATTTTTTTTGCTTTTGTATAACTATTATAAACTGAATAATAACTTTTGTTTTTAATTTTTGAATATTTAGTAATGCTTAAATTATTTCTATCTATTTCATCAAACACTACAAAATGCTGCTTATGAAAATATAAATTACTTTCATTGATTTTTTCTTCGTTTATTATTTTTAAATACTTTTTATAATATAAATCATAGTTAAAAACTTCTGTGGCTTTTAATTTTGTAATATTCTTCGTTGTATGTTTGCCATCTCTATTTATACAAATAACATCACCACATTTATCAATTTTTAAATATAGCTTTTGTATTTTTTTATATTTACGAAGATAATCAATATAAATACCTCTTAGCATTTTATATATATACCAATAATTAGGCTGACCTTTATATGATATATCTTGACCTTTTTTTATTTTTTGATATAATCTTAAATACATTTCACTTACAATATCTTTTGCACGATCTTTATTAACACCAAAGGTTTGAGTTATTTCTAACCATTTTTTGTGCGATTTGTAAACCTGTTGCATCATAATGTTCCTCTTAATGTGTAACTATCAATATCAGCTTCATCTACAAAAAATTGCTTGTATCTTGCAATAGCTTCGTATGTTTTTTGTTTTCCACTATTATAAAATTCTTCACTACAATTCATTATACCTATATCAAGTGAGCCTTTATCTATCACTAAAAATACAAATTTTTTATAATTTACATTAAATATGGTTGAGTATATAAAAACCTGTGCATCATAATGTAACCTGTATGGGCTACCGATTGCATACTTTCTTTCAGATTGCCACAACGATATATCCATAGTGGTTTTTAAATCTACAATACGATCTCCACACCATACATCAGCCTTTCCACGAAAAGGTATGTCGTTGATGATACCAATTTTAGGCACTTCATATTGGCAGTTTGTTAATAGCTTCATAGCTTGTTCGTTTTTATAAATAGCATCTTGCAGCCTTTCAGTTTCTGATCTTTCTTTTGCTGTAAATATGTTTTCGTTTTGCCTTTCTGCTTCTTTAAATTTTTTTGTTGCTCTACTTTGAACATCTACAAATATTTGTTTTGAAAATTTATCAGGTTCTAATACTGCACAGTGTAGCAGCCAACCAAGTTTCATTGATGAAGTCATAGGTTGTGCATATTCTGTTAGGTATTTATATTTCTTTGGGCTTTTTAATAAATGTTTTACTGATGAACTACTTAATGCTGCTTTGCCTAAGTAACCATAATAAAAATCATCATCTATCATTTTTTTTTCTAAATCGCTCACTTCCCAAGTTTGCGAATCTAATAGTGTCATTTGCTTCATCTAATTTATTTTCAAGTGATTGTATCTTTTTATTTGTTTCTGATTGTAGTAAGTTATATTTCTGTTGTAATATATCGTGTTCAGCTTTTAAAAGGTGGGTGTACATATGCATTTGATTGATGCATTTTATTTTATGTTTTGTTTTTTCCTGTTTGTTGTTTTCGTATTCCTCTAATAATATTTGTCCTATAAAATTAAAAGCAGCTTCGAAGATTTGTAATTGATGCATATTTATATTTATTACAAAAATAAAAAAAATATTTAACTTAATTAATATTTGTTATTATGGCATCTCTTTCATTAATCAAGTAACAGGTTTTTAAAACCTTTTTACTTTTCCATAATGTAGTTTCAGGACACCACAGTTGAGTTGTTTCTTTCATTTTTAAATTATTTAGCCAAAATAAATAGTTAGCTTTTGGATCGTTTACAAAATATAGCTTGACTATATCTTCATCCATTGCCATTAACTTATCGTATTTATATTTTTCTAATAGTTTTTTTTCGTAGTAATCGTTTCTAAACTTCATCTCAATAACACACTCAAAACCTTTTGGTGTTAATCCTCTTGCATCATAGTGTTCAAATTGATTTTCACTCCATTTTAAATCCCAGCCTATTATATTCATAATGGCTACAACTGCTTTTTCCCACTTTTGTATGTTATTTATTTCAGACATTCACTAACCTCTCTAATCCATTGATTTATCATTTTTGCATTGCAGCTACAAAAATTAGGTTCGTGATATTTGTGTTTCATATATTTAGCGTGCAGACCACAAAGAACTTGAAAATCTTCATACACCATCTCGTTTTTTAAATTTGATGTAATTTTATGCCACACTTTTTGATCTACAACTTTATCTTGTTCCATTTTTTTCTACGTTCATCGCACCCACAGTTAGGGTAAATTTTTTTCCAAATGTATCGTATGCCTGTATATTTTGTTATGTAATAAACTAAATCACCTAATCTCATCTTTTAAAATATCTTTTACTTTGTTATAAGTCCTGTATAAACTATAATAACTTATTTTACTTTGTCTACTTAATTCTTTTATACTCATACCACCTTCAATAATTCTATAAACCTTCGCATCATACCAAAACATATCATCAAGTTTTTTATTAATTCTCTTATATGTTTTTTCTATATCTTGATCTAAATTATTTGACTTTTTTAATTTGTATAAATAATCATCTATATTAATAACATTTATTTTTGCCTTTTTTATTTGCAAATTTAAAGTCATATGCCTTAAACATTGATAAACATATATATAGTTAATGTCTCCTTTGTAACTAATATCTTTACCATCATCAATGTACTTAATAACTCTTATGTACATTTCTTGTACAAGATCCTCGGCATAGTCTTTCAGTCCAAATGATTTGACGATATTAATCCAGTCCTTATGTCTTTTGGTTAGCTTTTTTTTTAGCTCAGAAGGGTGCATTAATTTGTTCTACTAATGCTAAATTTAGTGTTTTTTTTCCATTAATCTCAAAACCAACATTATTTTTAATGCTTTTCATCATTATTGGTTTATCAATTGGAGTAGGTCTGCCCCCTGTATCATTATCTTTTACCTTTCTAATATGTATGTAATTATTCATCCAGTCAGTTGGGTGTTGTGTGTATCTATGTATTACTATAAAATCATCAGCCCTGTTTACAAACTTTCCCCCACCCTCAACATCACTTGCTAATGGTGGTATTGGGTGTCCTGCATAATCGTGTTGTATTGGGTGTTTTATTCTTAGTGCGTTAGTTGCTGCGTGGGTTGTTAGCCATATACTAATATCATTTCTTTTACAAAATAATCTCATTTCGCTTGTTGCTTCATAATCATATTCGTGTCCATTTAATCCCTGTAATATATCACGATCTTTTACTAAACTATTATAAGGATCAATTAAAAAGCCATCATAGTTCCAAGCTTGTTTTACTGCTTCTGCAAATTTAATTAATTGTTTATATGTATATAATTCGGAAGTATCTACAAATTTAAAATGATCAAATATAAACTGACAATGTTCGTTAAATTTATCGGTGCTAACTTTGTTTATTGGTTTGCTATCTAAAAACTCAATTAACTTTTTTATAATTGTATGGGGATCGTTTTCGCTACTAAATACAAGCCATTTTAATTTATGCTTAATTGCATATAACAACATTAAAAATAAAGTGATTGTAGTTTTGCCTGTATTGGCGTGTCCTAAAATTAAATTGAAGTTACCTTTTTTAAATCTAAAGTATTCATCTATCTCCGGTAAATCAAGCTTATAGCCCTCCTGTATTTTTCCCTTTCTTATTTTTATTATTTTGTCAACCTCATCATCATAATTTATAAGCATTCAGCTAAATTATAAAAATTTTTAAAATGGAAGATCTTCTCGGTCTGGACTGTGTTCTTGTGCAGTTACTTCTTCTTTTGGTTTGTAATCATCTCGTTTGAAATATTGTTTGCCATTTTTTGCAGTACATAAGCAAGTATTTACATAACCTTTATCGTTTGCATATTCTTCAAGCCTATCAAGTTCTTTTCTTAATGTTGGTAAATGTAAAGCTACATTACTAGCTATCCATTCTACCTTTGTTGGTTTTGGGTATATCCCACTTATAAAATCTATTTTATTATCCATTGTACACGTAATTTTCAAATTTTCTTGCAAGTTCTGTTATTAATTTTACATCTTGATCATAATTATTTAGATCAATATTCCCCCATAAATCGGTAGCCCTATTCAAGCTACTTTGCCTTATGATAAATTTTTGTATATCATCTTTAGGGTTTGTATATGTATTTGTTCTTATTGGCATAAGTTTTGCTTTATTTTTCGCTTGATCTAAGTTATAGGTAACCTCATCGCCTACATTATAAGTAAGCTCTTTTGTTGTAAACACATTTGGATTATGCCCATTGGCAAATTGCACTACATATTTATTCATTAGCGCACCATCTTTTGTGTTAAAACTTTCTTTTTTTATTATTGATTTTATTGTACTTGTATATTCCATTTTTTAAATATAATTATTTTTTTTGGTTAAAATATTCTTCGCTATTTCTTTGGTGTAAAATCTCATCCTTTGCAGACAATAATCTTACTTTTATTTTTTCATCTCGCAATTCGCTACGAAGTTCTTGGTTTTCAAATTTTAATTTTTGATTTTCCTGTACAAGTTGTATTCTATCTTTTTCTAATTGATCTAATCGTGCTAATAAAAAGTCCATATTATAAATTCCCTGTGTGTTTATCTAATACAATTCTTTCGATTTCATCTAAATAATCGTGATGTATTAGTCTTGTTATATCTACTGATTCAAGTAATATTCTTACTATCTCTACACCATCAAAAGTACCTGTACCATCAAGGTAGCCGAGTTCTGCTTTTGCAAAGTTATATTCTACTGTTATATCTTCGTTGTTGAAGTTAATATCAGTTATGTGAAGTTTTATATTGTATTTTATCATATTCAATTTATTTACATCAAAAATAATAAAAAAAATTGATATAAGCAAATAAGGAGACCGAAGTCTCCCTATTCTAAATAAATATAAATATGAACTCCCTATGTAGGTGGGAGTTTTGAATTGATCTCCTGATATTTTCGTATCAGAAGTTCGAGGTCAAAATTATTAAATTTTTTTGTATTTTTTGCTAATAAAAATAAATTTTCTGCAGTATTTGGACTAATCATATTTAATTTTAGTCCGAACTTGTACTGTTCTCCTGCTTTAAACATATTACACCCTACACATTGTACTTGACAATTATCTTCGTTCCATCTTGTTGAGTAGTGTTTTCTGGACTGAAAGTGTCCACATTGCATTTTTTTCCAATGATCTTTTTTGCCACAGGTAAAGCATTCAACAAAACCCTTGTGGTCTGCTGTTCTTCTTCTTATATACTCACTAAATACTGTATCAAGTTTTTTAATTAAACTTTTACGCTTACTCCTCATTAACTTTTAACAAAAACGATCCTAAATATATGTCAATTTTTTTAATTGCTTTATATATAAATCTGCTATTAACTTCAGCAGCAAGTCGTTCAGTTTTGGTGCTATCTGTACCAAGATTACAGTATTGATCAGCATTTAAGTAGAGTAACCTATCAATTTTTTCTGTATCACTAACAGAAGTATAAGTCATTATTTTATTTACTTTGTCTCTTAAATTCATATCAATTTCAATATTTTTATGCATTTTATTTGTAAAATTTAAAAATTAATTTATTTTACTTATATATATACTTATATAAAATTATATACTTATATAAATATATATACTTATATATAGCTATCTACCTTGACCTCTATATCTTTTTTTATAATTCTTACTTCCTTTTACCTTACTGCATTTTGTTTTGGAGTGAACTCCTTTTCTTTTTCTACTTTTTGATCGGTAAACTTGTACTTTTAATTTTTTAGCCATTATTTTTTAAACATACTTGTAGCTTTTTCAGTTGTACGTCCACCAAAATAAGCCAAAACTACAGCCATCATTACCTTTTCAAAAGTATCGTTCCATAATTCGCCAATATGAAATGGTACACTTTCTACACTATCTAATATACCTGCAAATGAAAAAATTACAATACACCACACCAATACAAGTGGTCTAACATTTTTACTTAACCAACTATCACTATTAGCATCTGCTTGCCATCGGCTGGTTATAGCTTCAATTTCTTTATTTTGTTGATCGTATATAAGCTGTTGTAAGCGTATTTTATCTTCGTTTGATATTTTTGATTTACCTATTTCTGCAATAGCTTCTTTTGGACTTGTAACGCCTTGTAGAACGCTACCAAGCGTTGGATTAATTAATCCTGCTGCGCCAAGCAACATTTTACCTACTGTTGTATCTTTAAATTTTTTTTTAGACATTAGTTATATCAATGTATTTTGTTTTACCATTTTCTCGTACTGCCCTTAGTATTTTTTTTCTATTTCGATCTGCACCAACATAGCTTACGTGTATCCAGTCAGGGTTTTCATCATTACCAAACTCCCATATCATTTGATCAAAGTCAAGATTTTTTTTAATATATTCAAACATTTCTTTATTTGTTTTATGCCCGTAGACATCATCAATATCTATTGCTTGTCCTCGCATATGTTGCGACAGAGTTGAGCCACCAATAGCTTCGTTTAATGCTCTTGATCTGTAGAAAGAGTTTATTTTTATTGGACCTCCTACCCACTCGCGTAAAGGTTCAAATATCCAATGCGCTAATAGTCGCATATTGCCTATAACATTTCCATTTGGTGTATTGTCAATTCCAAGCCTTAGTGCTGTAACACTTTTTGTAGCTTCTTTATCAGATATATGAGGGCTTATCATAATCTATTAATTTGTGGTTACTCTTCTAATTCTTGCTTGTTTATTTATAACTGATTGTATTTCTTCAACAGGTACATCTATTTTAAGTAAAATACCACCATCCCATCTACCAATTAAGCTTCTATCTTTATACAAAAATATAACAGGCACAGATTTTATTTGTTGTTTGATGCTTGATTTTTGATCTTCTAATAAAGCAGTTACAACTTTTGCACCTTTTATTTTATCTAAGTGTTTATAATCGTTTTTATAGTTCCAACCACTATTTATATGCAGTACTGTGTATTCTTGGCTATAATTACTTACATATACAAATAGTGCAACTAGGACAAATATTCGTTTCATTTCTGTATAATTTCATATAATTTTTCATCTATTTTATCTAATTTTTCTGAGTTTTCCTGTACCTGTTCTGCTGTATTTTCAATAGTCTCCCTTATTAATTGATCCTTTAAATCATATTCAGTTCGTGTTAATTCTGGTTTTGGCAGTTCTTTTGCTAATTCTATTTCAGCAGTTAATGTGAAATAAAGCCCAGCGAGTGAAATAGCACCTGCTAAAATTAATCCTATTGTTTTTAAATCTAATTTTACTTGAGTCTCCTCATTAATTACTTTGCTCATCGTTCTCTATTTCTTGAATAGAGCCATCATTTAAATCAATATTTACTTTGCCGTATTTATCTTCTAGCTTTTTCATATTTTTATCAAAGTCTGATTGCAGTTCAAGATTTTCGCTAACAAGTTTATTTGCTTGTGCAAGTAATATTTCTCTTTGCTCATACTTTTGACCTATTGCCATATAGTTTTTTGTTTTACTATCTAACAATTCTTTAATGTACTCTAATTCTGATTGTTCTAATTTTTTACTCATAATTTTATATTTTATTCAAATATAATAAATTTACCAACTTGGGCGTAATACAACATCAGTTGGATTTTCAAGTTTACTAATCTGATCTGATAAGTTAATTTTCATAGAATCTACATCTAATTTAGCTTCTAACCATTCGATAACATCAGATTTTTGTAAATCATCATACTCGATAAAATTATCTTTGTCATACTCAACACTCATAGTGCCTATCATACTAACAGAATAATCTCCTTTATTTGCATAATAACCCCAATGTATGTTGTATATAACATTACTATTTTTGTCGTGTTCTACCCTTGCATCAAGAGCATTGATCACCCAGCTATAATTTATTGCTGATTTTTTTGCTTTTGCCATAATTATTTACTTTTTAAAATTTCTATTTCTTTTTTAAGCTCTTGTATTGATTGCACTAAATAAGGTATAATACCCTCGTAATTTAATGCTAAATCTCCATCTACATTTTCATTTACTAAATTAGGTAAAACTTTTTGCACCTCTTGTGCTATAAATCCTGCATCTTCTTTTTTACCTATCTTGTGAGCATCTGATTTATCATTCCAGTCAAACTCAACAGGATTTAATTTTTGTATTTTATCAATACCATTTGATATTGTTTTTATATTTTCTTTGTATTTAATATCTGATGGGCTTCCGTTTTGTGTTAAACCTCCTGCAATTATTATTGCACCATTACTAATACCAAACTCGTGTCTCGTATGTATACCACCTGAACCATCATAATCCCTAAAAAATAATTCATCGTTAGCTTCTCCTTGAAAATCAAAGAAAGTGTTTGCATTGTTAGTGTGTATTCGCATACCTCTATCTGCTGAAGATGCACTTATAATGTTACCAAAATATAAGTTTGAAGTTCCTGATGAGCCTATTTGCACGTCTCCACCTGCGTGTATTCGCATCCTTTCATTACCAAAAGTGCTAAAAGCTATTGTGTTTGCTGCTGGGTGGAATAAACCTGTGTCGTCATCCCCCCCAAATATAAAAGATGGACTTCCTACTGCACCACCAATAAAATTAACAACTTTACTAAATACATTCATTTCACTACCACCATCTAATCTAAAATATTCTGTATCTCCACCAGAACCATCGTC
>VTLG01009502.1_pt1 | contig 29986 bp, 54 predicted proteins | sample 4694571 | NCBI WGS metagenome assembly VTLG01 (sample SAMN12604809, study PRJNA352737) | marine metagenome | biome: ENVO:00000447; feature: ENVO:00000209|ENVO:00000569|ENVO:01000036; material: ENVO:00002151; isolation source: viral sequences binned using virsorter ...
GTTTTAAGTTTTTTTTAGATTTTGTACCAAATCTCGGCATATTATCTCCTAATATAATGGGGAGAGTATCACAAGGAAGATACCATAAAACGAGCAAGGAAAAACACAACTCCCCCCATTAATTATTACTCGTTCTTCCCTTTTTTCCTAAATATTTTATCGTAATTCTTTTTATACTGATCATCTGTATAATTGATACGAGGAAAAGATCCTTTTCCTTGTGTTCTTTTACCTAATTGTGAAGCAGTAAATTTTTCAACACCACCATTTCTAATATTTTTACTTAAATTTTTCATTTCTTTTTAAGTTTCTTTTTAGATTTTGGTTTTGGTTTTGAAATAATAGTGTTTTCAGGATTCCTTCTATCTGAAACCTGAACATAACCATTATCTTTTAATTCTTTTTGTTTATCAGTTGATAAATCATCATCAACTCTTAAAACTCTTTTATCTTTTTTATACCAATAATTAGCCATTAAATCTCCTGTTATTTATATGGGGAGCATAACACTCCCCATATAAGTTTTACTTAACTATTGCTTATGAAGCGTTAGTTAGTTTGTAGCCTCTTTTGTTAGATGCTGAATCAAGTAGTTTAGCACCATATATCATGTCTGCAACTACTTTAGTTCCAAGAGCATCAACTGAATATTCAGCCTGAACTCTTACATCTTGTTGAACTGCACATACAGCAGCAGATTTGTGAAAAATCGCACCTGATATGTCTGTTCCACCTGTAGCAATTGTATTTGACATATATACATTAATACCAAACAATTTACCTATGAAACCTTTAGTAGCACCATCATAAAGAACTGTACCACTACCACTTGCATCTGCTCTCCAAAAGTTTTTAGAGATACCTGCTGAAGGATCCATGATGTCTGCTGCTAATGTTGGATTAACAACAAATGAGCAATCTCCGTCCATATAAGGAACATCATTTTCGCCTAAATTAGCAAGTGCTGCTTGAAATTCAGCTGCTGTCATAGCATCATCAGCTGCTAATGTAGCACCTTGATTAACGCCATCAAGTTCGCCCCAAATAGTAGCATCAACTGCACGAGAAAGTGCTTCGCCAAACATTTGAGTATATTTAGATACTAAATCAGCATTTGATTGTATTCCAAGTATATCTTCAAATAGCATTGCATTGTATTTGTGTTGATCTATTGCTAATTGAGTTACTGTTGTTGCAGTAGCATCATAAGTTATTAGTGTATTTGCTGCTTTACTTGCAGAAGCCACTAAATCGATTTGAGGAATATTTACTGTGTCCCCTGCACCTTTTACTAAAGATGAATAATCTTCAACTAAATTCTTGAAAACTGTTCCTCTTTCAAAATATCTGTAGATACCATCACTCCACAATTCAGGGACAAAATCGTCCGCTGTTGAGGTTGTGTGAGCAGCACCTAACATTCCGCCTGTTATAGCCATGTTTATTGCTCCATTCTACTCTATAAATAGAGTATTATATTAAAAATTTATAAGTTATTTCTTGAAGGACTTGAGAATTGATCCCCAATTATCTCTCTTGTCTTTAGGATCTAATTTTGTCCAATCTGCAACTTTGTTACCACTTACATCTCGTATTGGTTGAGTTGTGTTGGTATTTGCAGGTTGAGGCTTCTGCCCTTTTGACAAATGTTTCCTTAACTGATCATTACTTAAAGATCCATAAACTTCTTTGTCTTGATCATCTAATTGAGATATTAAGTCCTCTCTCTCCTTTGCTTCTCGTTCAGCATAAACATTAAGTTTTTCTTCGTATTTATTTACTTTGGAAGTAAGTTCAGCATTTAATTCTTTATACTTACCTTGTTCTTCCATAGCCTTAATACGATTCGCTTCTTGTGTATCGTTGAACTCTTTTAATTTGGCCTCTAATTCTTTCTTTTGCTTATTAACCTCATTAAAACGAGCATAAGGAATTGACTCAACAGTATTAGTATCGTTGCCTGTTGCTTCAACGGAAACATTTTCGTCTGTTTGGACGGAATCTGATTTGACACCTTGATTGTCGGTGGTTGGATTTTCGTTTGAATTTTTCATTATTCTTCCTTGTAATTTATTAATAGTTTCAGTTTATTCAAAGTATTATTTCAGTAATACTGATTTTATTGCTTCTTCTACTGCCTCATATACTGCATTAAGGACTTTTTCTTCTGTCTTTTCATTAATGAAAGGCACATCTACCTTATCATTTAATTTATCAATAATTTTTTGTTTGGTTTCGTCATTAAATAAGTAACCTGCTATTAGATCTTTAATATCCACTATTTCTCCTTTATTTTTTTTTCAAGTTTTGATATTCTTTTTTGTAGTTTCTTTACTTTTTTATCTACATCATTTTCTTCAAATACATACTTCATAATCTGTTTTACAACAGTAGGTGTTAGAATCTTAATTATAGATGGAATAAATATGCCCATTACTTTATATATCTTGTTAATATCTTTTTTGTTATTAAAAATACAACAATTACAATTATAACTGTTCCTATATCTAACAAATGATTTCCACTATCACTCTCAATAGATCCAATAGGTGTTTCTATTTTTACTCTTTTAGTGCTATTCATTAATCAACCCATCTTTGATGCTTAACTAAATGAAAACATCTATGTTTAAACATTTCCCACAATAACCCTACAAGGCTATTTGATTCGTAATATCCTGAAGGAACTTCTAATTTGTAGTAATATGTCTTATTCATCTTTTGCCTGTTCCATAATTCTCATAATTTTATCTGTATTTTGCTCATCTTTTCTTGCATATACTTCTATTAATGCTTCATATATACCTTGAAATTTCTCTACTTTCATTTGTACCAATTTCTGCTGATCAATCAGCTTAATAATAATACCTTCCAACCTCTTGAAGTCCTCGTCTAACTCGTTCATCAGAGTCGTTTGTATGAATTGGTTTTGCCTCCAAATAAAAAATCCGAATGCTATCGTCATTGCAACAGGTATTCCAAATTGTTCCAATACTTTTAAAATATCCATTATTTATTCCCATCTATGAGTTCTCCTTGTACTACTGCTTTTCCTTTTATTATTTGCACTACATTAGTAGTAAAATGCCCTTTATCAAAAAAATCTACTATTGCAAAGGCATGACTCCAATTATGTTCTCGGCCACCAAGCCAAGCATTAGATTGTTTGCTCATATCCTTTAGACAACCTAAACTTATCGCACTAACCTGCCCACCTAACATTGTAGCAGAGTGCATCTGAACATCATGAGTATGTCCATATATTATATTGCAACCTAATTTCCTGATATGATTAGCTGCGTGATATTGCCCACCATAAAAGTTTCCATGATGAAAGTATAGTTTTCCTATTTTAAGAAACTTACTATTATGATAGAACTTATATCCTCTTTCTTTTAATTGTAGAAGATTCTCTGTTTTGTATTGTGGTAGATATGGGTGTTCTTCTACAAACTGATCAAGCCACAACTCATGGTTACCTTGAACAAAGTATCTTTCTTTACAATCTGCCTTATCAAGTGCATAATCTATTATATCCATACCTTTATTAACTGCTTTAGCCTCTTTGTCCATATCAGGCTGAATGTACTCTAAAGGTGGCTTTTTCTTCTTCTTCCACTTCCAATGACTAAAAGATTCCCATTCTCCTGTATCTCCAAGATCTATGTATATATCAGGCTTACATAGTTCTATAGCTTTACACACTACCTTAATTGCAGCCATATCTGCTAATGGGAAATGTTTATCAGGGGTTACGATTGCCCTTTTTATCATTTACGCCCTTCTGTTGATTTCTTATACTTAATAGGTGTTTCTAAATCTTCTCCCTTATACTCTATAGGTACTAACATACAATTACAATTATGCCCACATACACTAAATTCACTTTTAGGCATACCTATAGTCTTAAAATATTCTAATTCTCCTGTTTCCCCATGTCTTGGCTTACAATCAGGACATATGTTCTTTCCTACTGTAATCCATTTGTATTGTTTTAAATTTTGTTGCTCAAATACTTTTTGTGCTGCAATGTTCCCTGCTTCTTCTATTGCATTTTTAGATATTCTTTTTACACCATTACGAAGTTGCCCAAATATTCTACCACCTGCAATAAGATCTGCAATTAATACTTTCCTTACTTCTGATACTGCCATACCTGATAATCTCATAGAGTTTATCCTTGATGTTAAGTTAGATGTTACAATAAGTGATAAATCATCAAACATTTTAGATATTTTAACTCCTAATTCGTCATAAGTGTTCATAGTCTTGAATATAGTTTTACAAGTTTAGATTTAAACATTTTATCAATCTTTTTTATTGCTGCTTTAGACAAACCAAACCATTCTCTTTGTGGTGGCCTTCCTGCTTTACCACCTTGATCATGATATTGTGATATATCCCTTCTTTGATTAGCTACAGATATTGTAGATTTACCACTTTTACCTTTAACAGGAGGTAATCTTCTCATCATACCTGTTGCTATAAGTGGTTTGGTTGGTTGGCCTTTTTTCTTTTTTTGTTTAATTGTAGATGGTGCTAATCGTTTAAATGCTCTACCTTTTATATCAGTAGATGTGTCTATTCCTTTTTTGATTTCTTTAACACCAATTTGTGCTGCTAAAAATATAGTATCATTAATTAGTTTATCAATACTTTGTTCAAACTCTATATCTGATTTAATCTTTTTTAATTTGTAATCCAATGCTCTTTATAATCCTATCTGCTTTGAGTTCTCCTGCCTCAATAGCTTCTTTTAGTTCATCATCAAGTGATTCAAAGAATTGTTTAGATAGTTCTGTCATATAGGCTTCAGGATTAGCAAGTAATTGATCTATATCTATAATCCTTAATAATTCATCTATTTCATTATCTATTTTATCCTCTAAATCAGATATTTTATCTAAATATGATTTAAGTACCTTCGCCATTTGCTCGGTTTAGTTTGAATATGTTATCTGTTGTATCTATTTCTTGTTTCTTTTCGTCTAAATAATCTATTGCTGATTGTCTATCAGAGAACTTATCAGGATCATGAGCCATCAAGTAATCATACTTGTCTGCTAATCCATGTTGGAACTTCCAATCCCATTCTTCTCTTTCTCTTTCAAAATCAGGGAATTTAACTTCTGTATAGTCAAGACTTATACCTTCAGGTAATTGTGTTCCTGTTTCTACTGATATGATTTGTCTTTCAATCTCATAAATATGTTTTTCTGCCCTTCTCCATTTTTCTACTTCATCTTCTCTTGCTTCAAGTAATTCTAAATTCTCTATCTTTAATGCTACACCTGATTTGCTTCCTGATAATCCAAAATCAAAGTTTAGGTTATTGTTAAATGCGATTGTTTTAAGTTGGAACTGAATACCTTCCTTAATGTCATTAATACTTGTATTAGATGATATATTGCTCATATTACCTTCATCTATTACTACTACTTTATTAAGTCCTAATTGGATATTATTAGCATCTACTCTACCCTCTATCACATATTGCCCACCTGCTGTTCTGATATGATGTTGTAACATAGTCATAGCAATATCTATTTGCTTATTACCAAGTGCTATATCCATTGCTCCTTCATTCCAAAACTCATCAACCATTGAGTTGGGTTGTATAAATACAAAAGGTAATACTCCATAAGGATTGACATTTTCTTCATTTACCTGTATAACCTTACCTGTACTATCAAACATATAATGCTCATCAGCACTCCAATATACATATAGATCTTCTTCTGTATTTCTCCAATCTGCTGTAGCTTTATTAAGTGGATATGTTAATCCAATAGGTTTTAAAGGATTATATGGATCCATTACAGGAACAAAATTCATTATAGGGTGGTATGCAAACTTACCATCTTCCCAACAAACATGAACTGCAATAGTGCCTAAAAGATTATGAACCCTTTCAAAAGATTTCATTTTCCAATCTTTGTCTGATGTTAGATCATAATACATATCATTCTCAACATCTCGTACAGGCTTATCTTTATATACTAATGATATACGATTGATTAGTTTCTTGGTAAGATTAACATTATATATAGGAATCTCTTGTTGTAGTGTTCCTGCAAAGTATTGATCTATGTATTTCTTGGTATTGTTGTAAGTGTAGTAATCAAGTGCTTCATCTCTTACTTCAAGCATAGCACTTTGGTTTTCCCACTTTAATTGTCTGATTGATTCATCTATAATATCTTTTGCATTTGAATATACTATCATTCCCTCTCCTATGCCATGTAAGTTCTTGTAATTGGTTTTTTAACAGGAAATTCATAATCAACTGCATATCTAAAAGCATCTGTTAAGTGTGTTAGACTTGAATTAGACTTGTCTATATCTCTTGTTCCTTCTTTTAAGACTACCTGTTCCAAATCTTTTATAAACTCCTTACATTGTGGATCTACCATTGTAAATTCCATTGCTTTATTAACTGCATTAACACTATCTACTATTGATGGTGCTTTCTTCTTTACTCGCAACCCAAAACCCTGCTGTCGTAGAATATCGTGATCAGACATCATTGCTGATGTATGTCTATTCTTTCCTGCAGGATCAGGATAACAAATATAGTGTCCTGTTGTATCTACCACTTTATTTCTTGGTGGTAATAGGTTAGGATTCTCGTATGGGTATTTTTCTTTTATTAGTTTAGCAAGTCGTTCTGTCATTAAATCTACACCTCCACTATGTGAAAGTTGTATCTCATCAAAAACTCTTATCTTGGGTTTGTCTTTGTATATCTGAAATAAAACACAAGATATTGGATCTACATTGAAATCCATTGCTATTCTAATAGGTAGGGAACTATTATAAGAAACTTTATCTACATTTTTTGCTCTATCAAAAGCATAGTAGCAAGTTCCGTACTGTAAATTTACAAAATTACCATCAATATAACTACTAATTAATTTAGTATCATAATTTTCATATAATGAATCTATAAAGTCTTGTGGTAAGTATTTGTTATCTGTAGTCTTGCCTTGAACTAACTCATAGCCTGTTTTAGGTTTATCTTTCCATAGATCATATACAAAGTTAAATCCTTCAGGTGTAGTTGTGATCCAACCTGATAAATGTGATCCATCTCTCAATCTTGACAATCCCATCTTCCAAGCCTTATCATCTTTAAGTAGTGCTGCCTCATCAAGCCCTATACCACATAAGTTTAAACCTGCCCATCTACGATAGTTTTCTGCAGATCTTAATATAATGTTAGAATAACCATTCTTCCATTGTATAGTGTATTTCATTTCTGAGGCTCTATATTTATATGTAAAACCTAACTGTTCTAATGTTTCTTCAAGTGTAGGTTGCAGCACATCTCTGATCATAGGGAATGTAGGCTCTGCTAATAAGATTGTTTTCTTTGGGTTTCTTCCTGCTTCTAATATAGCTTTTAATACAAAGGCTACTGTCTTGCCACTACCATATCCTGCTACAAGTGCAGGGTATTTTGCTTGGGATCTTATAAATTCGTTTTGGTGTTTGAATACCTTAAATTTCTTCAAGATCAAAGCCTTCTACAAGTTCATCTTCCATAACCATAGGATTTTCTGATTGTCCCAATACCTGTTTTCCAAGCCATATAAGCATAGTAACATTACCTTTTTTTGCTACTTCCCATTGTAGTTGTCTTAACCTTGTTTTGCCTGATGCTCTCCCTTTTGTCAGATTTTCGCCATAATTCCTTCTGATTGTGTTTTCGCTACAACCATAGAATTGTGCTATCTCTGTATTAGTACAACCGAACTCGGCTAACTCTTGTACCTTATGTGGAGGTATGTCATATTTTTTTGGACGGGCCATTTCTTCCTTTTATTAAAAATTTACTTACATAATACAATGCTATCTCATAAGGGTTTATCTGATGTTTAATAGAATACATCTTTTTGCCAAGATTATGATATTCTGTATGACATATTCTACATACAGGGATTGCTGTATAATGTTCCCTTAATGGTTTCTTCCTATCTCTACCCATACCTATTTGATCTATATGGTGTGGTTCTGTAGGTGTTTCTTTATAACATAAGCTGCAATGTTCTTGTTCTCTCAAATACTGTAGATATTCGTGAGTTTGTTCCATTAATACCTTGCTATCCAAGTTTTATTATGGAATTTTGTTAATCTTTCTCTTACAGGATCTGAATTTTTTACCTGTTTTATTTTTAAATCTAAATATTGTGGAGAATCGTCCCATATATAACCTTCCTCTATCATAGCATCTATTAGCTGTTTGCAGCCTCCTACTAAATTATCATAATCTAATAGTTTTTTTCTCCAACTTACTATTTCAAGGGTAAAGAATTGTTTTTCTTCTGCTTTTGGGAACGCTCCAAGACTCATTTGGTTTCTGATCAGGAGGGCATATTCTTGCTTGAGTCTGCCTTTTGCAGCCCAATGTAGTCTGTCTAAAACATTTCTCGATTTGATTATTACATCTAAAATCATAGGTTGTCCTTATTCGTATATTACGCAACATTTTACCACAATTACAATATTGGATATAAAAAACATAGTAATTAACTTTATATTATGAAAAAACCAACCGATACAGAACTTATAGAACTTATAGCCCAAAACATACTTAATATACTCAAGAGATTAGAGCATATTGAGATGACTAATGCTAACAATGAGGAGGTTCTTTGTTTTCTTGAGGAAATATTTAATCCTCCAAGAGATCTGATAACTTCAGAAGAAGATGTTGTAGCATTCTCTAAAGAACTATACAAGCAGATATGTGATTATTGTGGTAAAGATGGTATTAACTTTATGGGAATTGCTTAATTTTTTTTGCTATATAGTAATTATAGTCATGTTTTAAATAACCATATTGTTTTTCATCTTCAAATGTTTGTTTTAGAAGATTTACCAATTCATTAATATTATTACAATAAGTTGGTGGGAAATCAGGATTGTCATTATCAATGACATAAAATTTAGATAAATCATAAGGATATACTGTGTATCCCATTTTAAGAAATAATAATATATATTGAATTTTAAAAGTTTCCATAGAAACCTCCTTTTTAAATTAATGTTTAAGTTTAAAAACTACCCCAATTAGTGATTCTTGTTTTTTATATATTTGGTTTCCCTTATTGTGTAATATAATTAAGGTAGTTTTTTAGTAAGAATACTATATCTTGGCCTATCATAAAACTCTATGGTTTTTCCTAATTTATTAGATTTACCTTTTAACACACATTGTATTATAAAGCTGTATTCGGTTATACTATAAGATTTTTCATCTACCACTTCTTTTTTTTGTATATCTATTATGACACCTTTTCTTGCTAAACCATGCCTTCCTGCACTATATTTGCCACCTACTGAATGTATTTTATAAACAATTAAATTTCCAATTTCTAAATTTGGTAATTCCTGATACTTCGCATTTGTCCAATAATCTAAAAATGGTAATCCTATAGTATCTTTACCTAAATCATTTCCTACTTTAATGTTTTTCCATATAGGCCCATTATAATTTTTGGGTGTTTGTTTAAATTTTATCATAACAAATATTACAATTTTTGTATTAAAAAACAAAAAACAACAACGTTGTTGTTTTTTTTATAGACGAGAGTTGTGAAGAAATTGTTAGAAAAAGCTGTTTTATTGTTTAAAATTTTTAAATACTTCTTGTAGTGTCTCTATATCCTGTAAATCCTTTTGATACTTTTCCTCATGTTTAATAGCATCTTTATATGATAAAAATCTTTTACCATCAGATGTTATATAAACAAATCCTAATTCGTGTTTAACCTTCATTTAACCTCCATTATTATTCTAATCCTGTAAAAGTGATGCTGGTTTTTCATATATTTAATCAAAAGATCTTATTGTGAATTTATTACAAGATTAGAACAATGTTTTTTGTTTAGTTTCTTCGTTAAATCTAATTTTAGCCATATTATAATATTTTTTATTAATTTCTACACCTACAAAATCACAGCCAAAATAATGTGTAGCTATTGCACTACTACCACTACCTAAATGAGTATCTAATATTTTTTGCCCTTTTTTAGCATAATTAACTAATACCCACTCATACAATTTTATAGGTTTTTGTGTAGGGTGTATTTTACCACCTGTTCTATTATCATATTTAAATAGTTTTGCTACTTTATTAAAAGATGTCCAAGCAAACTCCCAAGCACTAAAATTGGGAAAAGGTTGCACTTTATCCCAACATATAATACCTCTTGTTTTACCAAGATAATCTCCAAAATAATTACCACCCCATATAATCTGATTCTTTGAAACTCTTTTTAATTCAACAAAATATTCTTTTTTAGGAGCTATATCCCATTCTTTCATCTGATCATCTTTGTTATATTTTCTATTTTTTAAAACACCACACCCTTGATAAGAATTTTTTGTGCCTAATTGGTAAGGTGGATCTACAATAGCCAAATCAAAGTAATGATCTTTATACTTCTTCATCACATTCATACAATCGTCATTAATCAAATCAATCATTTTTTTCCCTAATATCATTTTTTTCTAACCATTCTTTTAAAAATAATAAATTCCAATAAATATGATTATCTGTATTTATACCTGTTGATTTTAACTCTTCTTTATGTTTTTTTTCAGTTTCTAAATAATGACTAATTACTTTATCTAAATCATTTAACATTATACTACCCTTTCTAAAATTTCTCTACACAATTCAGATGGAACAATGCTTCTTTCGTAATTACCTTTTAAACCTTGTGTTCCTGTCCTGGATCCCCTTGGTGCTTTAACATGATCACAATCAGGATTACCATTTTTACATAAAGGACGAGGAATCCAATTAAAATCATTTGTCCATATATCAGTAGGTTTTGCTCTTTTTATAGTTTCTTCAGGAGAAAAGTATTGACAATACCATATTGTTCTTCTGTATGTAGCCCAATTCATTAGATCTAACTTTCTTAAAACACCTCTTGGATTTTCTATATAATATAATAAATTAGGGTTTTTATGTAAAAAGTATCTAATAATTGAATTACTTTTTTTAACTACATCTATATTGTTTCTACACTTATCTGTTTTAGGTATATATGCTCCCTTACCACCTGTCCAATGATGTCCTAAACTTGCTACACTAAAAGTAGTACAAGGTGGAGAGGCCCATATAATATCAGGCACACCAAATTCTTTTTCTATATCTGTTGCATTAACATCTAATATATCTTTTACCAAGTCTATATTTTCAAAATCACTAAAATCAGTAGTATATGTTTCCATACCTAATTCTTCTGCAACTTTACTAAAACTCCTGCTACCTGCAAATAGTTCTAACACTTTCATAATTAGCAACCTTTCTTCCAACAATAATATATCAATCCATTTTGTTTTTTATAACCATTATGTCCTATAACTTTTCCATAAATATCATCAATTATAGGACACCATAATATATAGTTAATTTCATCTGTGCTTTCTTCTATAGGTAAATCATGTGCATAAATATGAACTATACTTCTAAGCCCTCCTTGACATACCTCTTTTCTAATTGACTTTGTGCTTACCCAACTCATTATATTCCCTTCTAATCATTTCTTCTTTGGCTTTTCTGCTATTATAAGTATCTTCATCTTTTAAATATGGATATTGATGTTGTACTTCTCGCCTTGCCCTTGTGATAGTGCTTGGACTTGTTATTTTTTTATTTCTCCATAATGACATAGTTTCTACCAATGAGATCTTGTTTATATCTTGTCCCATTTGCTTCTTCCAAACCTCATACACTAAATAAGCATCGCACTTTCTTGTGTATGGTTTTGTTTCAAGTATTCCTCTGATTGTATCAAAACTTTTTGCTACAGCCACCAAGCACCACCTTTCCTTTTTTTATCTTTTTGGTATTTTTTTTTGTTGTAGTCTTTCATACAAGGGGAGCAGTAAGTCTGTCTCCTGTGTCCTGCATCTTGCCTACGATAATAATCATTAAGTGATTTTTCAATCTTGCATCTTGGACATTTTTTAAATTCCATATTGGCTTCCAAATAATGCTCTTATTTTAAATCTATATCTTTCTGTAATTGTAGATCTACCACTTAACATACCATAAGCAAGTGTATGGCTACAACCAAGTTTTTTGGATAGCCATACTGCGTTGCGTTCTTCTTCTTTCATAATCATATTAAGTTTATCTTTGAATGTTAAATTGTCCATTAATTCTCCTTAAAATGGTATTGATTCTTCATTGTTTGTAGGTTGATCAGGTTTAGGTGCAGGTGTTTTTCCTTGCTCTGCTTTAACCATTTTTAATAGTTCTGCTGATATTTCTTTTGTACAATATACTGTATCAAACCATTCTCCATCTTTATCTTGTTGGCTTGGCCTTGATACAAATTCTCCATTAATGCTTTCCATGATTTTAAAACCTTTTAATGTAAAGCCTTCTGCAGTTAATACATCAAAAAAGCCTCTTAATTTACCTTTGTTGTATGGTTTCCAATTTATAACTTTCATTTATTCTCCTTTGAACTTTTCCATTATATAGTCGTATAATGGGTGTTTGTTTTTATCTGTTGATCTTGGCACTATTATGCCAACTTCTTTTACTTCAATTTTCTTCTTTGGCTGCATAAATTTACTTGCTCTTTGTGTTTGACAAGTTCTACAACCATCTTCAGCACACTCTTTTAACCATTTGATTTTTTGTTCATTACCATTAAATGCTTTGTTAATCAACATTATATAATCAGGATTATAATCTCCGTCCATATCTATATGGTTTCTATAGCTTATTGCGTTTTTAGTTTTTTTAATTAAATTCATGTTTTTCCCTATTTAAACCAATCAATTACATAATAAACTATAAAATACCATGTAATTGCAGTTATTAAAAAAATACCTAAATAAATAAATATATTATACCAATTCATTTTCTTTCTCACTTTCTAAATACTGATTATACTCTTTTTGATAACCGCTTGGCCTTTGAACAACAGAAATAATTTCCCTTGCATTCCAATCCCTTTCTTCTGCTAACCAAGTTAAAAAGAATATAAATTCACTTTTCTCTATTATTTTCATTATGTCCATTATGATCTCTCCTTTATTTTATATTTAATGGCAATGTATAATTCAGCTACTAAAATAAAAAAGATTAAAAATATTGCAAATTGAAATACTACTATCATCTGTTCTCCTTATTTTACTATTTTAACATACATAGGCTTCCAAGATACACTTCCTAATTGTACATCTGTAAAACCAAGTGATAAAAACAATACTACTGCTAATAAAAAACCTATTAAAAAACTTTTAATGTCTTTCATTTAAAATCTCCTATTCTTATTATTTTATGTGATGTGTGATTAATTGATTCTATTTTAAAATTTTTTTTAGATCCTTTTTTCTTTCTTACACGAGAAACTCCATGACAATTAACCCTCCACAACCAACCTCCTTTTATAACTTCTTTTGTTCTATCATGCACTACTATATATTCTCCAACTTTTAATTTTCTTAATTGTTCAATACATTGGTGTTTATATATACCTTTGTTTCCACTATAAAATTTACCTTTAATTTTATCATAACAAGTGTTACACATTTCTAAATCTTTATCTTTTAGTATTGATGATGTATAAGATTTAAATGGTTTAAAATTACTACAATATTTACATATTATTCTTATTTTCCCATTGTGTCCTACACTACCATTATAATCACATTCTATAGACATTTATTCTCCTTTTCCTATTACTTTTGCATTACAACAACTACTATCTAATATTGGTTTCCATTTATCTAAAAATACTGTAGATTTACATTTGCTACATTTACCTAATCTTGCATTTCCTGTTTTATCAAGTGGAAATTTATCTTCTAAATCTTGTGTAGGTTTAGAATTAAAACCTCTTTTAATCCAAGTATTCCATCTCATTTTAATATTAAATGTTTTGTAAAATTCTTTTTTAAACTTCTTACCACCATCATTGTGTTCTGTGTAGTAATTCATAAAGTTCTCATATTCATCATGTTCTGTAGGTAATAGTTCTTCACATTGTTTTTTAAATTCATCAATCCGAGTATATATATCTTTATTTACTTTATTACCTTTATTACTATGTATTTGTTTGATATTTGTTTGATATTTGTTTTCAGTTTGTCTTTTTTGTAACTCATTGAATTTTAATATAGTTATCATAGTTGTTTTTGAGTTTGTTTTTACTGAAATCATTTCTTCTTTTTGTAGCAATTTAAAGAAATTTAATAATTTTGTATTTCCCCACTTAAATTGTTTCCTTAACTTTTCTTGGCTTCTTAATATTTGTCCTGATTTAACTTTGTATATTTCATTACCAATATTAACCTTCTGATCAGAATAACTTGTTTCTTTCAGCAACCATAACCAAGCCTCTAACCTTGTATATTTACCTTTAGGCTTTAATATGATATTATCAAATATCTTTCTATGTATGCTAATCCAACCTTTGTTCATAAATTCCCTTGTTTTTCCTATTGAATTATATTAAACAATCAAACACAATTCAAAACACTTTTTTAATTAAAGTCTGTTTTTATAAGAAGGAATTAAATTATTTTAAAGTTTTTTTATTATTTGCTTGTTTAAGAACTTTAAATGTTATACCTTTTGTTATTGGTTAATGATAATAAATATAAAGGAAATAAAAATGAAAATAGATGAAATGACAAACAGGCTGTTATATGCAAAATTTAAGTTTATAGAATCAGAAGATTATATGCTTTATGATGACATGTATGAACTTAACTCAAATTCTAATATATATATTCAGATAAATGATGATTTTGGATATATAGTGCATATTTTAAATGACAAACATACAGAATCAAAAGAGTGTGGTAAATATGATTCTTTGTTTAATGCTATGGTTGCTGCAGCATCTTTAAATAAAAAAATAAGGGGAAATAAATGAAATTATATATAAGAAAAACTACTTTTGATAACTTGTTTAAAAATATTCTTTCAATTAATTTTGCAGAAACTTGGGAATGTTTAGAAACTAATGACAATAGTGTTAATCCATTAGTGGTATTTAAAACAAAAAAAACAAACAAATTGCACAAACTTATAAAACAATTTGTTAATAAAAACAGAAAAGAATCTTATGATGAAAACACAACAAAAAAAGATTTAATTGTTGGTAGTCTAATAGGATTAATGTATCAAATTGAAATGGAGGGGAAATAAATGAAATTTCACGAATTATACATAGAAACTAAAAAACCAAATCCACAAAAAATGGTATATTTATCTGTTAGAATTGATGGACACACAAAAACTAAAATTAATGCTAATATAAAATTTGATAACAAACAAGGAGAAATAAATGGGTAAAGATAATAAAGCCTTACCTACAGTAGATATTAAGGGAAAACCTTATGTTTTAACGCAACACAGATTATTAGAGTTCCATAGATTATATCCAAATGGCTCTATAAGGACTGAAATTACATCAGATACAGAAGATTCTGTAGTAATGGTAACAACAGTAACCCCTGATGTAAAAGTGCCTGAAAGAGCATTTACAGGGATTGCACAAGAAACTCGTGGATCTACATTCATAAACAAAACATCTCATTATGAGAATTGTGAAACATCATCAAGAGCAAGAGCATTATCAAATCTTGGTATAGGTGTAGAAGAATCTTGTGCAAGTGCAGAAGAAGTTGCAAATGCAGTTATTCAACAAACAGAACAATCAACTATTAAATCAATGGAAGATGTGATAGTAAAAGTTAATAATGCTTTTAAAAAACACTCTCGTTGGATTCCTATAGCAGTTGAATGTAAAGTTTGCAAACCAAATGCTTTTGAGAATAGCTTAAAAAAGATATTTGATGCACAGTCTGTACATGAAGCAAAAAAAATAGTAGAAAAGATAGAACAAGCATTATTAAATTACTATGAAGAATTACTTGAAAATGAGCAGTATAAAAGAATGCTTGAAGCTGAAGAAGAAAGAAAAGCAAAAGAATCATCTAAAAAAGGGGACTGATTTATTTCCTTTCTTATCATCTAACCAATGCACACAAAGGTTAGTCCCCTTTTCCCCTCCTGTGAGTAGGAACAAAAAAGCCCTCAATTACGAGGGCTTTTCCTTTTTGTAGATGTTTATTTTACCAAGTTTCTTCTAATGTCATAGACAATGTATAAAGATTTGGTGCTTTAGGCCTTACTGTGAAGCTGTTTTGTCTAATAGTTACAATAGCAAATTGATCAGGATTGTTGTTTGTATGATCTACTTGCATAATCATAGGAATTGTTCCACCTAATGTTGGTATCCAAACTCTATTAATAAAGTTTTCTTCTTCTAAAAATGGATTATCGTAACCTTTAGTTGAAAATGTTTCGCCTGAATCATCAGGGTATGTGCTTGTACTATTAAAAGGATTTATGTTTGATTGTTCTAATGCTCCAAACACATCAGATTCAGATACAAAATCAAATGTAAAATTCCAAGATCTTCTGCCTAATCTTCCAAGATTTGCTTTAGAATCTTCTACAAACATTTGTTGTTGTGTGGCATCAGGATTTTCATTTGGTGGTGCAGTAGAAGGATCTTCAGAATATTTCCACAATTCCCAAGCATTATGCCCACCCCATAATGGATTGCCAATAAAATCTGTATTACTTATAGTATGCCCACCTTTTGTTTTTGTTGATTTTACACCATCAAATGTATTACTTACAGTCATTGATAAATTAGGATTATGTGGCGGAACAAATGATTTACCAAAGAAATAGCTACCCATATATCTTTGGCCTACATTATTTCCATTTGTTGATGTATAAAAATATAACCTTGAAGCATCTGTTGTGTATTTAGTTTCATTTAATAATCTAATATCAAAGCCATTATGTTCGCTATTTAAATCAACTAAACTTGAGCCTTCTTGTATTCTAAACAAACTATCAGTATCTTCTGAATTTCTTGCACCACCATACCAATCAGTTCCTTCTAAATTGTGATTTAATGCCACTAAACAATCTATTGGAAGTTTAGGAAATTTGCTTCCGTTTTGATCTTTATAGTTAAACAAAGTAGTTGCTGCATTTAATGTAAATTTAATTAAACTTGAAGTATTACAATATAATAAATCTGTTGTTTCTCCATAATGAATTTGATTGTCTGTAGGGACACTTGAATGCTCATTATCATTACGAACAAAATATTCTCCATGCCCTGTAGCATGAAGATAACTCATCATGTCTATAAAAAATCGTGGCCTAACTACCCTTTGAAACCCCATTAATAACCTCCTGTATTACGAGAAATTTCTCGTATTTTTCTCGTATTTTTATTGTTTTGTTCTCGTAATGTTTTTTGCAACATAGCTGATGATTTGGTGTGCCTTTTTCCTGTCATAGCAACATTAACATCTGTATGTATGTGATAATATCCAATATAATTTTTTCCATTTAATGTATATTTATTGCCCTTTGTGTATAAATTGTTTTGTTTAGGCAAATTAACAATAGGTTTATTTTCTTTATTAATATTGTAACTACTATTGTTTTGAAATGTTAAATTTGTTTTAGGTTTAGATATATTGGTACTTTTAATTGTTTCCCAATTTTCATTTAATTTATCTATTTTAGATCCTAAAAAATAACTATTATTCCAATTTCTTTTTGTCTTTTTAATATATATAAAATGTTTTTTTAATGTTTTTGTAATAGCAAATGATACATTAATATTTAATTTACCTTCAAATTTAAACAATGTGTTTTCACTTAAACTATTAACACCTAAATTTGCTATAATTATTTTATTTTTACCTGCCCTTAAAAACCAACCTTCAGGCAATGTTGGTGTTATATATACAGAACCTTTATAGTGTAATTCTATTGCAGCTATATTAGGTATATTATTAAAAATTTTAAATTCCCCATTATTTATTTGTGCTTTTATCATGTTCCTGTTATCCTATCTAATAATAATAAAAGATCTTCCACATTAATACCACCATCTCCATTCATATCCCCTAATTGTTGTTGCTCCTCATCTAATTCTTGTTCTCCAACAATATAATTAACTACCATAACTACATCTAATATAGATACTACACCATCTTTATTAAGATCTCCTTGTTCATAAGATGGTTCTTCAAATACTTTTTGAGTAAAATGTCTATTATATACATTATCATTTAATGTGATACTAATTGAACCTTCTTTTATAGCATCTGTCATATTATCTTCTTTTGCTGTTGCAATAACATATCCATTTCCATTGCCATCTTGATAACTTGTTATATTAAAATTAGGAGTTTCAACATCTGAAGCTACACCACTATCTTGAACCAAAAAACTCCATGTAGATGGTAGATCATATTCACTTGTTTGTATTATATCAAGTCTTACAGAACTTCCTTGTGTTCCTTCCATAACATTACCACTATACCAATCTATTATCAAACTTTGATCATAATCTTCAGGAGTATCTTCTGATATAGATTGCATTGGAATTTCATAATTTATAGTATTAGAAAATATTTCTCCAACATCTTCTACTTCTTTAATTTCTAATTGTGTTTGTGGTTGATCATTTCCTGTAATTAAATTAGCTACAAAAAATGCAGGTAACCCATATTGCAATCTATGTAATCTTTCACATTTAACATCTACTCTATCTGTTGTTTTATTAACACTTGTTATGATATAAAATGGATATAATAATTGTCCCCCTTTTGATTCGTATGCAAAATATTTATGCCCAAATGCTAATTCATCAGATAATTGTTCAATATATATAATGTTACCTACTTCAAGATCTGAATATTTTGTAGATAATGATAAATTAATAAGTAATTTTTGATTTAATGATTGCATCATTATATACTTTTTGTATTCTTCTGCTGTATATCTATCTCTAATATACATTGCTTCTAATTGATTTTCATTTTCTTCATCAGTTTTATTGTATAAGTTTTTAATATTATATATTAAATCTTCATTATCAAGATACCCATATAAAAATTCAGTCATAGCAGAATAATCATTAAAATCATAATCTATTGTATTAATTGAAGGTGTAACTACCCTTGAAAAATCTTCTTTACCATAATCATACTTATATAACAATTTATGTTGGCTATATATATCTTCAATGTTGCTTATATCAAATGTCCAATCTATAACATCATATTTTTTAATTGTTTTATCTACATCTGACATATTATAGTAATTTTTAAAAGTATCAAATGTAAATTTACCTGATGATGAATATCTTGGGAATATTTTGCTATTAGTCGCTAAATTTTCAATAGTTTCTTTTAATGAGTTTTGTTCGGTAAGAGTAAAAGCCATTTTCCAACCTTGATGTGCAATAAATATATCTTTTATTAATTGTTCATCAAAATTATCGCTATTGTAGTTTAATTCATTTGATAATAAATTTATAATAATTTCATGTGGTTGCTCTACCATATCATTAATATTTACTTCAGGTTGATAAATATAGCTTTTCCAACCTCTTGCTTTATATCTTAGGCCTACCTCTGCATCTGCTTGAGATGGAGTAAAACCTTCTTCCCAACTACTATTTTCAAGTGAGTAGTGCATTCTAATAAAGCTATAGTCTAAATTAATTCTTTGAGGTGTTTCTGTAAATAATATAAATGGAATAAAGGAATTAAATGATGTGCTATTCCATGATCCATCAGTATAATATGCAAAAGTTCCATTAAAATTAAGATAATACATATTACTTGGTACAACTTCCATACTATCTGTTATGTCTTGTAAATTATATTGATTTGGTAGATCTTCATCTGCAACAACCAACCAACCTGATTGCCCACCTGTATCATTAGAGTCATAACCAATACTTTGAATATAATCTTTAATTTCTGTAACTGACAATTCAGAAATATCTTCAGGTAGTGTTTCTGTTAAAAATGAATTAAAAGGTTTCCAATAAAGGTTGTCATTTTTTCTTCCATATACATTGGCATACCAAGTAACAGTATGAGAATCTTCTATAAATATATCCTGTAATATGTGTGCATAATTTATTGCACCAACAGTATTCATAAGCATAGCCTCATCTTGAGTTTCATGGGTATATTTAGGCTGCCCAAATTTTATAGATTTAAATTGATCAGTAGATGTCCAATCACTTATTTTTGAAAAATCTCTTATAAGAAAATTATCTGTTCGTTCCCTGCTTATCATATCTTCATTAAATGAGTAAAAACCCCCTACTGAATATGGAAGTGCAGGAAACTGAGTTTGTTCATTTGTAGGTTGATGAGGATATATTGGCACATCTCCTCCCCATATACCACTATTTCCTGTAAATAAATCAGGAGTATAATGATTGCTGAAATAAGTTAGTAAGCTTCCGCCATAAATTGCAACCCCTCCTAAATACCAAGTAATACATTTACCTCTTACTTTTAAATTATCTAATATTAATTCCCAATATACATAAGTACCATCTTGTTGTCCATTAGAATGTGATTTAGCACTCCAACATATTGCCCTTGTATCGTCATTTTTTATATGATTAATAAATCTTTCTGTATCAGAAGAAATTTGACTTGGAGTTCCATCTTGATATGGCTCAACATCATAATAAGGTAATCTCCATATTGGCAATAGACTATCTTCTATAGGATCTGATTCTAATGATGTTCCATTTTCTAAACTATCAGGGTGCGTATCAGGTGTCCATTCTTCGTAAGAATCAGTATGAAATGGAAAACAAAATCTATCCATTGCCCAATAATTTTCATATTGCCACATATCATTATACCACTCTGTATTAGTAACAAGTAAAGAAGATTCGACAAATACTCCATCAGTCCAATCTTCTGTAGCAAACAATCTGCCACCCACCTGATAACCTTCTCCATTGTTATCTGTTGCACCATTACCATGTACTTCAACTCTATCATTTTTAACTCTACCTTTTAAATCAACTACCTGTCTTAATATTCTACCAAAAGCAGGAACATCAAAATCATACTCTCTTTGTATTGCAACTTGAAAACTTTTGAATGTAGGTGTGGTAATTATTTGATTGTTTTGAATTTCATATAGTGGTAAATCATTATTAAATTCTAATAATTGAGTATATTCTTCAGGAACTCTATTAGATAAATTAACATAATCTGATTCATAAATATATAACGGAGAGCCTTCTATTAATTTAGGTTGTACTACCAATGGTGCATTTTGTTCAGAGTTTTGATTTATAAATTTTGATATAGGTAAAGTATCTGCAATTAAAATATCTACAGATTCATCTCCTTCTGATGTGCTAACTAATGGATCTACTTTTTTTATTAATGGACTTCTATCAACATGGCCATACACTATTGGAAAAGGCTTTAATCTATCTTCTAATGCAAACTCTACTGTATCAGGAGTTAATTCAGGTAATAATTTTTGTAATGATGTAAGTGTTATATCTTCTAAAGATAATGTTAATTGTGTTGATTTTTGTTTATATCTTGTTATAGTAGATTGAGATACTAAAACGCAATCATCTAATGTTTTACAAGATTGTGATTTAAAATATACTCTAACAGCACAATTTGTAATATCTTTTATATTATCTGAAAATCTTTTACCATGAAATTTTGAATTATTAATATCTAAAGAAGCAGTTTGTATTCTGTATTTTTTAGATTGAGTATCTATAGTTTGTGTTATTTTTGGTGCTTTATTAAGTAATGGTTGAAAATACTTACCATCAAATTGAATGTTTTGAGTAGATAAAAAAATCTTATCATTATCTGATACTTGATCTATAATTTCAAAATCATCTGCTCTTATACCTTTATATATAACTATAAGAGGTATTATATATTGATTTGTTCCTGATGTGTCTGTAATAAAATTTGACATTATGTAAAATCATATCCTTGTCTTATAGCTTCTCTTATTTCATCTGCTAATTCTTCTCGTACAAACTCTCTACTTAAAACATTGCCTGATATTATAATGCTACTTGATCCTTGTGGCCCATTAACATTAGGCCCTTCAAGTGGTGTAATTTGTACTAACTCTGCTCCTGCCTCTCCTGCTACGATTGGAGTTGCACCATCTACAACTTGATTCATACCATATTGAGCAAAAGTAACTGCTCCTGATTGTCCTATTTCTCCTTTTGCACTATCTATTTCTGCAATTTGTTGATCAATAGCTTTTCTTTGTGATACACCTTGTGCTACAAGTGCAGCACTTGCTGCAACTGCTCTTGCTGTTTGTAATGGATTTGAAGGTGCAGGACTTGTCCATATATCAATAATACCTTTTGCTACATTACCTATAACCATTGCTTTTTGTACTTTTAATCTTGATTTATCGTCCCCTGCAGCAGCCATACCAATAGATCCCATAGCATCTATAGTTGTACCTGCAAAACCAATCATATCTTTATTTGAATCTTTTAAAAAGTTATGAAACTTACCACTAAATTTAGCAAAACCTTTTAATCCTTCTTCTGAGGCTCTTGTAGCAACAATAGGTATTTTTTCTATATTACTTAAAAAATTAGGAAGTTCAGTATTGCGAAATGATTCATTTACAGCTTCTTTAAAATTTTCCCAAGTTCCTTCAGTTGTGGTATTTTCTAATGTAGTTTTTAATGTGTCAATATCTCCTGTAAGATCTTCTATTGTCGCTCTATTTTGATCTAAAGTAGTATTTAATATTTTTGTATCTTCGTTATATCTATGTTGTGCAGAATTTAGCCTACGAAATCCTTTGATTTTCATATTGTATTTTCCAACACTTAAAGTTTCTGTTTCCATTATCTCAAGTAATGATTTTATATATTCTTTAGCACCTATTTTATTATTCATGTACTGATCATATAATCCTGAAACTTCTAAAGCCAATTCTCTTACTACTTCTTTATTTTGTCTATACTCATCTAAACCAACAAAATCAGCTGAACCCTCAATAAAAAATTGTCCCCCTCCAAGTGCCATAGTTTCCATTACTTCTCTCGCAGCAGCACCTATATTTTCTGCTTCTTGTGTTAATGCTAAATAAGAATCAAATTGATTATCTAACAATTCGTTTTCTTCATCTAACAATTTTTTTAACATTCTTTCTTGTATTAGTGAAGCTATCCTAATATCATTTTGCTCATTTATACCTTTAAGTGATTTTTCTATATCTTCATTAGTTGCATTTTCTGCTTTTATATTACTTAAAAAATCAGGATATTCTCTTTTTAATGTTTGTAATTTTTCAATTCTTGCTTGTTGTGGTATATTGCCATTAATAATGGCTGATGTCATTTTTCTTAATTCTTTTTCTTCTTGTCTTATATTTCTTATATCTTGTTCAAATACATCTCCATTATCAATCATACTATTGATAAAACTTGTCATACCTCTAACAACATTTTTAACAGTAGGCAATAAAGCATCTCCCATTTTTGATGCTAATCTATCTACTGAATCCATCATATTAGAATATGCACCTTCAAATGTTTCTGAAAGTGCTGATGTTGCACCTGATATACCAAGTGTTGGATCTGTTATTGCTTCTTCAAGTGCTTCTCTAAATTCAGGTAATGTAAGTTTTGTTAAATCATCTACACCTTTAAATGATTTAATTAATTCTAATACTCCTCGTTCTCTTAATACATCTGCAGCACCTGCTCCACCTGCAAAGGCTCTACCCATTGCTTGTGCTGCTTCTACTACATCTACTCCCATAAATGCTGCTAAATCTGCAACACCTTTAATGTTTTTTTCTGCGTCCATACCAAATGCTTTAAGTGCAGCACCTGCTTCTACTACATTTTTAACTGCAAATGGTGTTGTTGCTGCAATTTTATTGAATGTTTGAAATGCTTTTGTTCCTTTATTAACACTACCATACATAGTGTTTAATCTTGTTCGTAATTTTTCAAATTGTGCTGCTGTGTTTATTGCATAAGTACCCATAGCAGCAATAGCAACCCCAACTACTGCTAATCCTGCTTTTATTTTTTTGGAATTTTTTGCTAATTTATTTTGGCTTGTATTAAGGGAATCTACATCTGATTTTGTTTTTTTGACACCTTTGGAATTAAATTCTAATACATATTTATTTTTTATCGCCATCTTTTTTCTTTCTTTCTTTCGTTAGATGCTGAATGCAATGTTCTTTTTCAGCGCTATATATTAAAAATTCATCTACCACATATGCAGGTGTATCTTGTACTGTAGAATATAAAGGTGTATTAGATTCTAAAGAATATTGAACTTTTTTAATTCTATTTTGAATTTTAGGATCATAAAAATTTGCAGGGTTGGAATAAAATAAATGTGAAACAAATAAAGATTCTCCAATAGGATATTTGTTAAACGATTTATCATAACATCTACATAATTCTGCATAAACATCTTCTATATTTTTAAATTCTATTTCTTTGTTTAAAGTTAAACTTCTTGCTTCGTATGGGAAGGTTGCAAAATGTTCTTCCATCTCACAACCTTTATAATAATACCATACATTTAGTCTAAATAGAATTTCATCTACTTTTTTTTATTTAAAGCATCTCCTATAACTCTGAATAATTCCATGATTTCTTCATTAGAAAATTCATTGATCATCTCATCTGTCATATTAGTTGCTACTCTAATACAATCTACCATATTGGTAAAAAATTTAGAGTTATTTTCTTTTGACACTTGCATCATCAAATCCATAAGTTCGCATCTCTCATCAAGATTAATATCTTTAAGAGCCACTTCTCTTTTAGATTCAACTTTTCCATCTCGTTTAATTACAAGATCTATCTTTTCCATTGCTCGTTCTCCTTGTTATTATGCTATTGTAATACCTAACATTTTAGTTGTTGATGATATATCGTCTGCACCTACAACTGTAAATGGTATTGTTTCCATTAAAGCAGCACCACCACTATCAATAGATGGCTCGTTTAAGAAACATTTATCAAGTGCTATTGCAAAGTTTGATGATTCTGCTATATTAATATCTACTGTATTACTATCATAGAATTTAGCAAGTAAATCATATACATCATCATTTCTTATTGCTGTAATAGAGCCTGTTACTTCAAATCCACCTGTCATAGCATATCCAAATGGAGCAAAGCTACCATCTGTTGTATCTTTAAAATGGATTCTTTCTATTGTTCTATTTACAGATAATTCCCAAGATTGTATTACAAGTTCTTCTAAAGCACCACCATTAATACCTGTGCTTCCACTTGCTAAACTTCTTATGTTTTTTGGTGTTCCTGTATCGTATGCAGCACTTGAAATATCGTCTGCACTATATACAGGAGCAAATCCTGAAGCCCAATTAATTGTACATACAAGTTCTCCACCTTCAGATCCAATATCTTCTGTTAGTGTAAATCCTGTTCCTACACAACCTTGCATTACAACATTATGATTCGTTGCATCAGATCCTGCATCAATCCATCTAAACTCAAATGTTGCAGCACTTGATGCTCCATTTACATAAGTTGCAGTTGGAAAAGCATAATCATTATTTAATACTGCTTCACTTGATCCATCTTCAAACACTGCTTCACAAGCAAGTAATACTGAATCAGGTGTTCCTCTTAGTACTGTGTCAAATGTCCATAATTTAGTACCTTGAGCATGATGTCCTTGACTTGCTGTTTGTGTAAAAGTTCCTGCTCTTTGTGCAGAATACTCTACAGGCACACTTGCTTCAGGGATACTAAAACTTGTTGTTTGTAGTTTTTTTAAACCTGCATCATCAGGTTGCGTTCCTACATTTGTTTCTTTTTGATACCATACACTTACATTTTGTGATGGAAAATAATTAGTCGCTTGAGCCATTATTTATCTCCTTCCGTAGTCTTTTTTGCTACTTTTTCTTTTTTTGGTTTTGGTTTTCCGACTTCCTGTAAAGTAGCAAATACTTCAGCAGGAATTTCATCAGGAGATGTTACCTCTAAAACACCACCTGTTTCCAATGTATTAACTTTATGTACTCCAAAGTGTTTGTTTTTTAACTCTTTAAAAGCACTCGTTGCTTTAAGTTTCATAACTTCTCCTAATTGAAATGGTTGTAGTTAGTTAGTGTTAATGTATATTCTATAATATACAAATTATCTTTATCTTCATTTTCAGCATCTTGAACATCATAAGTAATTTCATCAACACTTAATTCTGCCCAATTATCTGAATAAGTTTGCTTATCAAGTAAATGTTTTTTTAGCCTATCTGATTTCTTTTTAACTGATTCATTAATTCTTACCTGCGACATATCACATTTATGGTAATATCTCAAAACAACAGAATATGCCCTTATTTCGTAAGTAATTGATGTTTCCTCATTTGCGCTTGATAAAAGATTAATTCTAATAAATTCATTGCCTCTATCCACAAATTTAGGGCTTATATATACATTTTGAAACTCATCATCAACATATTGCTTTAATGCTTCTTCAATTCTTCCAAATGCTACATTATCATAGGTTACAGCCATTATTTATTCCTTATTGCAGTAATAGTTCTTATTCCTTGTGCATTTGATTGTACCATAGTATTGTTTCTTACTTCTATATCCCACCTATCGTTAGTATTCATACTTGCACCTTCAAATCTTACATATAATCCGTTACCTATAAGATCTAAACCTCCTGTAACTTCAAAATCTGTTGATTCTGAACCATATAAAGCATCTCCACCATGCATTTTAATAGTCATTCTTGCTGTTCCGTAAGCACCACCTGTTGTGCAGATTAGCTGAATACGATCATATTTAATACCTGTCCATGATCCATAGGTTTCTACTAAATTCATAGATCCTGCTTTTGTTACTTCTATAATATCTCCTGATGAATCAGTTTTATCAGTTTCAAAAGATAACTTCCATTCTCCTTTGTTTAGCTTATCAACCATACCTGTTCCATCAAGATTTGTGATTTGTTCTTGTATAACTTCTGCTTCTTCCCAATTTCCACTTGATCTTTGAAGATTTACTGCTGCAATATAACAAGTTAATTTAACGAGTATTGCATCATATTCAGCAGTATCTGAACTTGGTGCATCAGAATGAATAAAACTCTTAGGAATAGGGTTAGGAAAGCGATTATCAAGCATATTATTGAGTTCCATTGAGGCTCTATATAATTGGCTATCCATTAATGTTGTCCAATCACTACCTGCTTCTACAAGTATATCATTAGGATCAAGAGTTCCCCCTGCACTTGTTGTTAAAAATATCTGTACAGAATCTGTAGCTGATGAATAATTAAATTCATAATTAGCATTAGGGTTATCTCCTACAGATGTTCCTTCTACTCCATCAAAATATAATAAAGTAATTAATCCTGTATTATTTGCTTGATACTGATTGCTCGTGTCTGTGCTTGTCCAATTATATATAGGGCTTTTATTATCACTGCCTACTAAATGAGGGAAATAATCTCTAAAATTTGCTTGTGTTGCATAACTAAATGTTGTTGTCGCCATATTTATCTCCTATATCAATCCAATAATTTCAATATCTGCATCTATTTTACTATTCATTGATCTTGCTCCTATTTCTCTTATACAATTTTGCTGACTTGCAGTAGCATTAACACCTCCACTATACGCAGAATCATAATTAAAGCTAACAACAAATTCAGCCATTGGAGGCCCTGTTATATCTAATGCTCCTGTTGTATAATTTAATGTACCTGTTGCCTCTCCACCTATAATGTTACCTTTTCCATCATCATAAGAAAATACTTGTGTATTTTTTGATTCTATATAATTAACTTTATCAAATACTGTATCATCAGGTAATTTTGCAGAAACAGCAGGTTCAACATTTGCTACTGCAGGTATAATTCCAACACCCCATAGATCTGTATCTCCACCTGAAGAATCAGATAATGCCACTGCACTTGCTCTTGTTCTTTGTCCTGAAGTAAATCTTATATCTCCATTAACTATTTGAACTGTTAATTTTTTACCTTTTAAGTTACCTGATGAGGCATAATAAGCCTGATCAAATTGTGTCTGCATAAGATTTAAAAGTTTTCCTACAGATAAATCAGAAGCATCTGTGGTTATATCAACATCATAAGCACTACCACCATCTACTGCAACTTGAAATTGGTATGCAGTTGAAGCAGTTAATCCTGAATTACTTGATGCTGTAACGCCACTTAATCCCAACTCTTGATAACCTGCTTCATAAAACTTCATAGAAAAAGATCCTTTAACAACACCATTGTTGTAACTTGAGCTTCTTGCTTTTCCAAACATATTAGTTGCAGTAAATCTTCCTGTTTCGTTTGTTTGTGCATAAGTAAAAGCATCAAAGTCTGATTGAGTATTAAAAAACGCAAATTCTACAGCTTCATCATCTGCTGTACCTGTGGTTGCTGTTGTTCCGTACAATCCTCTTTCTACATCTAAATAATTGTTTGCTAAATCAGATTTATCGCCTATTGCAGTTACTTTCATAATCTCATCATCTATTCTTATTAGATCTCCAACATAAAATAAATTTGCTGTGCAATTAGTAGCACTTACATAAGGCTCTAAATATAATCTTGTTGAACTCGCATCTCCAACTATGCCATCTGCTGTAGCACTATCTGCATCTGCTGTACTATCTACTGCTAATGTTGAATGAACATCATAACCACCTTGATTATCTATTGTTTTAGCATTACCTGCAGAAGCATCAGAAGTATATCCTACCATATATTGGTTAGGTAAAAGCATAAATTCTTCTCCTGCTAAATATTGATTTACATTCCAACCTTCTGCATAAGCATCAAAATTACTACTATTTCCAAATTCATTAATTTTAAATTGTAATTCTACACCAACTTTACTATGGTTTTTAATTAAAATAACTTTAGATCCTTTTAATATAGATGGGGCTGATTTTGATACTGTTGTTAGACTAATAAAAACATCTGTACTATCAACTAAAGCCTTTTGTCTATATACCTCCGTATAATCATCTAACATTTCCATATTAAATTCTTCTTTTGGTGTTTTTATTTGTAAAGTTGTATTTAATTTTGCCATTATTTTCTCCTAATCAAAGTGGTATAAAACCTGTGTGTTTAATCTTATGTCGTTTGTGTTTGTTTCATTTTCAACAAAACAAGCAATAACTTCTCCTGCTGATACAGCAGAACTATCTATTGTACAATCTACTGTTTTAATAACATTTCTATCTACTGCTGTTGCTTGTCCATGTGCGAGTAAAGTCCCTCCTGATAAATTACCATCATCTGTGTCCCCTGCATTACTCATTGTAAATTTATAAAGATGAACATTAATAACAGTATCTGTATCTGTATCTGTAGAAACCATAAACTTACAAGCATCTACAGTTAAGTTAATAGGTGCTATAAATAAATTAGCTATTAATTCATCAGTAGTTGCTCCTCCATCATAAGTAGTAGCAGGATCTGTGCCTGTTCCATTGGCAAGTTCAGTAAGTCCATTTAACATTACATATTTAGATAATCCTCTACCTACAAAATAATGTGTTCCTGCAACAGGAAGTAAATCATGAACATGAAATTCTAATATTTGTGTGTTAGCAGGAGTTGATGTTGATCCTACTTTTAATACAGAATTTGATGTATCTGCTTTACAAACATAATCTCCACCTGTACCTCTAACAGCAAATGTTGCTACAGTATTATCATTTTGTGGTTGAACAACTAAAGCATCATCACTTACACTTAAACAAGTAGCTGTACCTTCTCCATCTTCTATTTGACTATTTGATGTAGAAACTCCATTAGTTTCATCTGCTACTTTTAATAAACTTTTATATGTATTTGCAGGACTTTTGCCAACTAAACTTCCCATCTATTCTCCATTAATCTTTTCAATAATTTCATTAATTTTATCTATAATAATATCTATAATTTCATATTTGCCAAGTTCTCTATCTGAATCAGGTATTTTTTCCATATTAATCCTTAATAACTAAATTCAAAACCAACTGTACCATAACTATACTTTGTACCACTTCCACTCGTATATCTTGTTAAAACATATAATTG
>VTLG01014716.1_pt1 | contig 29983 bp, 36 predicted proteins | sample 4694571 | NCBI WGS metagenome assembly VTLG01 (sample SAMN12604809, study PRJNA352737) | marine metagenome | biome: ENVO:00000447; feature: ENVO:00000209|ENVO:00000569|ENVO:01000036; material: ENVO:00002151; isolation source: viral sequences binned using virsorter ...
ATAATACATATCCAGATCAGTACGACCTGCTGAATAATCTAAGAAATCATCATTAATTACAACATTATTGACTCCATCTGCATACTCAAAACAAGTTAACTTATGATGAGAAAAATTAGGAACAAATTCATTAACAGTATAGTCCAGATAGCACTTTCCGTTGGGATCTGCATCAAACATGGAAAATTGCCAAAAATAGCAACCACCAGTTACACGGAATAATGCACTTCTCTCAATCGCATCATTTGTAGGAGAAGGAACATATTTTGGTCTTAATTTTGTCTTTCTAAGGTCTAAACCAACTAATGAAGTACCACGAGGAACTATAACTCCACCAAAAACACTGTTTAACTTATAAAGTTCATTATTGGGAGAATCTAAGTCAAAATTAGAATTTAAATCATAGGGTGGAAGATCAGTAGAAGTGGCACCACTTCTCTCATAATACTGATTAGCACCATAAGGAATATAACCAGGTCTATTGTCTAACGTATGCTGACCGGGATATAACAATATTGTGGTTTTACCAAATCGGTCATTATTCAATCCTTTCTGATATGAAAATCTCGCAGATTCAATCAATGCACGTTGAATCGTCTTAAAAGGACGAGTTAATGAATTCCCCTGATTTTCAATACTATCGGTAGCGTCTAGGTCATTGGGATTGACATAGAGTATATTTCCCCGAACTGATTTCAGAAAATTGTCTAATCTTGAAAGACCCATCTTATTAGTTCTTATAGCCGTTATGGATTATTTAGCTTTAATCTTGTCCTTCATATTCATGTCTCTCCACCATATGTTCTATTGTATTTGCAATATCATTCATTGCATCTCGAATATGATATTGTTGACCAGCCTCATGGTTTCCACTGACGGGATCAACAAACGTCCACCGCCATTGTTTCATATCCTTGGAATACCAGAGTTTTATATCCATATTTTATTTATTCCAAAAATCCTTGCCAAACCTTACGTAAGGAAAAAACTGGTGGGATTTTTTTCCCACTTTTTTGGAATTAAACTTCGTTTTTCCCTGAGAGAGGTTCTGCATAGACCAACCTCTCTTCTGGACACATGGCCCGTACCACCCCCAATACATTCATAAACTGAGTTGTATTATCACACACTACCTCCTTAGTATCTCCTTCATTAGAATAAAGATAAAAAGTCTTCTTGGCAGTATCCACCACGCATTTCATTAAGAATTCTTCGTCCATCCAAGCCGTGATCATGCTCATTCTATTTTAACCCACCTTCAAACAGAAGTCAACGAGTCCAGGTGTTCTGACCCGCATATTTGGGATCATTTGCATCCTTATCGGGATAATCTTCCCAAGTCTTACCTTCATACTCCACAGTTAATGGATTAATATCCTTCCTCTCTGCATATACATGGAAGAAACAATCGATAGGCATTCCACCATGTGCTTGAAGATATATCTTCTCATCATCCCATCTCTTTACAATAATATTTTGATGAGCACCAATTGGTTGAAGTTGGACTGAAATACTATCTACATGCACCAAATCTTTCCAATAAGAAGGAAGTTCAATCTCTTTTTTATTCCTCAATCTTCCTCGATGATAAACTCCAACCTCTGCACCTTCAATACATGCATGGGCAAGACGATATCCTTCCCTTGACGGATGAGGAATGTCAAATTTCTTAGGTAAACCATCTGCTACTGAATGTCTTGCTTCCAAACGTCCAGTAGAAATACAATCAACGGATCCTGTAACATATAAATCTCCGTCTAGGAAAACTCCCCCTTTAATCCATTGGGCTGTTGGAATACCCCCAGAAATACCAAGAGATTTAGTGGGCATCTCACAATCAGGATCATCATTAGTAAGAGATCCAACCATTAAAGTTGCACCTGCATGATCGAACTCAGAAGGTTCACCAAAAACTACTGGTCCTTCAACATGCATACTACCACAAATTTCTTCATCCCCCTCTTTAATAGCAGGACAGATAGCACCGTATCCTCCTCTAATTGATTTACCAAAAACTACTGTGTCTTTTTGATCCATTTCTAATTCCTATACTTGATTGTTCTTTTCTCTTTCACGTTGACCGCTACCATTCTTAGCAGGTTTTCCTGTTACCGAATCAGTAACCGCATTAAATAAAGCACCATAGACAGACAACACACTGTTGGCTGCCATTTCAAAGTCCCCCGCACTAGCAATCTTAGCATAAGAAGAAGCAGTTACCAAAAATTTTCTTTGTGCATTGATGACAACATCCTGACCTGCATTGATTTCTACGTTACCCTGAGATCCATTCCCTTGCGTAGATAATTCAATATCATCTGCTTCTAATCTAATTTTTCCATTTCTAGCTCTTAAAACAATATTACCATTATGAGCCGTAAGAGTCAAACTATCTTTAGTATGTTCAATCTTACTGCCACATTCCACCATAAAATTACCTGGACTACTAGAAACCGTCCATCCTTCTCTTGGTCCATCAATATCTAAGGATAACTGATGTTCCCCATCAAGAGTATGAAGACCAACTCCTTCTGTAACATCTCCTTGCTTATGTATTTTTCCAAAAGCAATATGTCCCTTCGCATTTCCATACTGTTGACCCGAAAAATTCTGCTTGGCAGTATCAGTTGGTGGACTAGTAGGAGGATCTTTCCTTAGTCTATCGTTCTGTTGAACTATCGGAGTTCCTTGTGTCATACTAGATTATCGGGCGTACCGGGAATATTAAGATTAGGATCATCACTACTTATATCAGTACCCTGTCTGAGGATGGCTGATGGAGGGGTAGTGACCATAGCATCAATACTTTCTTGCATTGTATCATAAATCTGAACAAGTTCACCAGGAGTTTCATAATATCCTGCATATCTAACACCCTCTTTATAGAAAACAGCACCAAAATATGCACGACCATCATAATATCCTGTCTGTTTAACACCGACAAGATCAGTCACTTGTATTAATTTATCACGATCCACTACGATAGGATCTCTAACTGGTTCAAAAACAGGAACTAAATCCGCATTAATACCAGTATCAGATATAATTCTGATGTTAGGCCACCGAGTGAATCCCAATCCCCCATCATCTACACAAACTTTATTAATAGTACCAAAAGGACCACAATCACATAAAGACAGCTTTGCACCTCCTTCATTAGGTTCAATGACTACCCTATCCTTACTACAATCATAATTTATCCCCTTCTTCTTAACCAATATCTCTTTTAATTTTAATGCAACAGGATATCCTGGTCCTGTGGGAGGTCTATATCCATTTCCTGGATCAATAGGACGTACTGGATCAACGGTACCTTTACCACCTACTGCGTTAGGACAAGGAGGAGGAATAAGTTTTGCAGAAACCCCAACTGGATTAATAGACCAGGGTTTAAGTACACCTGTTCCTACTCTCACCTTTCTAGTAATAACAGCTGATGCATAAACAGGATTCTTTCTAAAAGTATGAGTAGCAGGAGCAGGAATATTAGTTAATGTCATTTCCAAGGTATGCTTTCCTGCTGAAACTTCAAAATTATAAGTTCTTATATCTTCAAAAACCTTAGCAAATCCTATCTGTCTTCCATCTAATCTAACGGTTATAGTATCATCTGCTAAACATTGCAATGTATAAGTGCCACTTTCAGGAAAATTAACATTCTTCCACTTCATAGTCCAGGACTTCCCCATAATCTCAGCAGGATCAGTATGGAAAGGAGAGAAAGAACGTCCCAAAGAAGAAGATGTATAATCAGCAAGACGTGGACCTTCATAAGTCACCCCATCCTTTACTGTCCCACCAGCAAGACTTCCTTTGGAAGAAACCGTAGGTGGTTTAGTGACTATAAACTTACAAGTCGCTTCATTAGGACCATTTTTAAAATCATAAAATCTTCCATCACTAACAGCACACTGAATATCAGTCCAATCTCCATCAGTATGATCTTCCATCTGTAAAACAGATCCTTTTGCTCTTAATCTTACCCCATTTTTCGTCTCTTTACTGGTAACCTTTATAGTATATACTTTATTAATCTCCACTTCTTTTACTAAAGCTTCTTTTAATTGACCTCTTTGACCTAGAAGATTACCATCTGCATCTCTAACAGGAGTAAATTCCTTAGATAAATTAATACCTAATTCAGGAATCTCTATTCCATTAGAAAACATAGAACCTGATGTAATCTTGAATCTTACATTCTTCTTTGTAGCGGGAAGACCAACCGTACCTACCCAATTATTAGTATTAAAAATCTCTTGATCAATTAATTGAGTCTCTTCAAATTTATAATTATGAACCTCAGTTTTAATAGTAGTGGTTCCCTCAGATAAAAAGAACTTTTTCTCTCCTTTTCGTTTCTTCTTTAAGTCCAATACCAACTTTCCTCCTACCCAAAAACGAGCTTCATCATCCACCTCACCTTTCAATTTATAAAATCCATCGTAAGGAATATCAACAGTCCATTCATTAGTAAAAAGTCCTCCTCCACCTGATGTATTCTTAGTATCATAAGGAGCCACAGGAGACATTGCATACTTATTAAAAAACTTACTCCACCTCTTGAACACTACAGGATGCCACTGTTGTTTAGCAGGAAATCTGGTAGTCCAGAAAGGATTGGGAGGACACTTACCTGTCTGTACTGGCACAGGCTGTTGAGGAATAGGAGGTGCAGGTGCTTCAATAGTTAATGCAACACCCATAGGATTTTCATTCCAAGACTTCTGAACTGTCCTTTCTTTCTCTGTAAATACAGTCTCAATATTAATTGCCAATGCCATAGGATTAAGACCTTTAACCCCACCAAAACCAAACCTACCCCCAGGAATTTGCTCTAATTCAGCAGTAATAGGATAGGTTCCTTGCTTTATAGAGTGAACTTGACGATACTTACCTGTCCCTACGGATGTTCCTGGTTTAAATCCTTCCTTACGAAGCGAAACTTGATCTCCTATCTGTAAATTTACACTGTCATCAACCTCTATTTCAATTACATAATTGCCTGTCACAGGAAAATTAACATTTCCCCATACAATTTTATGAGTTCCTGCATATGGATTGTCATCCAAAACAACACTAGTATCAAAAGGACAAATTCCATACTCATTTATAAATCCACCACGATTAAAAACATTAGTTCTCCATAATTTTCTATTTGCTTTTGTAATCCAATCAATAGTATTAAAAACACTAGCAACCTCTTGGGTCTCCGTAGATTTTAATCCAGTGATTGCACCTTTAACTTCTCTTGAATCTTGTAAGTTTACTGATCCTATGATATTCAAATGAGCATTGACATCGGTGCCATGAGTATCAAAGAAGTTTATTATTCTATACTTATTCCCCTCTGGACCATAAGCAGTATTTTTCTTAACTAATTTTGATCCTCCATCATTTCCAAACAACTGAATAGGTCCATATCCTTCTTCACTACGGGGAAAGACTCCCTTTGCTGAAACAGAACCCTTCCTCTTAAAAGTATCCCCACTCTTTTCTCTTTCTAAAATAAGATCAGGACCATCTGTATTGGGAACAATAATTTTAGTAATAGCAGTTCCAGCAGTCCTTGGATTATCATTATAAGTAAGTTTTAAGGTTACTTCTGTCTCCACATTTCCACCAACCGTCATATAATATCCATTACTCTTCTTAATAAAATCAGCCCCTGCTACTTGAATTTCATTTCTTATATTTTGTTGAGGTCCGGTCCCTTCTTGCTGAACTTTAAACTTTTCCTTAACTTTAATATTAAACAACTCTACTCTTAACTTCTGTATTCCTTCCTTTAAATTCTTTTTAATAGGATTTACTGTTCCTTCATAGTTATCTAAATCAGAAATGAATTCATTGTTAATATATAATTTTCCTCTATTATCTCTGGTTCCTCTAAACTTATACTCTCCATCAAATGGAACATCTAAATCCCATTCAAAAGTATACCACCTACCAGCAAAATCAGATCCCTTAGCATTTGATTTTGGTTTCGGAGAAATAGCATATGAATTTTGAAACTCACCCCATGCTGGATGATCTACCTTATAAAAATTTCTAGTTGTTTTACCATCTCCTGTCAACTTTAATGGAGGTTCTTTACGAGTAGTCCACCAGGGATTCTGTACTTCTCTTAAAATTTTAATATAATCTTCAACGGTTTCTTGAAAAGGTGTTGTAGAAGGATTAACATATCGATTAGGATTCCATGATCCTATATTCTTTCCATCAATACTATAAACACTTCCAAATCCTACCTGCTTAGGAGCACAGGTCTCCAAATCATACACCTCAAAATCTTCTTCATCATCATAAGTTTGAAAAACTGTTGCGGTAGTCCCAATTCCTGCAATTACAACAGCACCTGCTGCAATACCCGATTCATCTCTTACTTCTACAATAGGAGGATATTGATATCCAAATCCACGAGAGACCATATCAATTCCAATAAGACCACCATCCCTACCAATAATAGGATTTGCCTGAGCACCTATTCCACCCCCACCCATAAAGAGTACTTTAACAGGTGCATCATCAGACTTCTTATCCATATTAACTCCCTCACAAGAATCCGCCTCGGAGAAGAGATCATCCGTAGTTAATTTATTAACTTCATTGATGTTTAAATATCTAATTCTTTCTCTGCTTGCAAATATAAAAGTAGTACCTGGATTTGCTTTTGCATATACATTGGCTTCATGAATATTAATATCCGCCACATATCCTCTATCGGTTGAAATATAACCGACTTTAATGTCACATTTAGTTGGTGGTCCAAAAAGATCAAATGTCATAGGTATATTTATTAGAAGATATCCAATGCTTCATCAACATCATTAATAACATCCATTGTATCTTTGGGTGGTTGAACAAATGATAAGGGATCAGGAATAGAAGGAGGATCCTTTATTATATTAGCAGCATCACCAATTGATTTCATGCTTGGCATCTCACCGTCGGGCAAAGCACCTGATCCTCGTGCCAGAGTATAAAAATCAGACATTGCAGGAACAGGAGGAAGTTCAAAAGGAAAAACATTAGATGTAATATTTTTAAAATTCAATGCAGAAGTGAGACTTCCTCCAATATTCCCTATCTTACTTAACATACTACCCATACTTTGAGGTTTATTTTTCCCTGATTTGGGAGCATCCATCTTCACAGGACCAGAATCAGACACACTTGTAATAGTAAACGTAGCATCAGGTGCCACACTATTATAAGTTTCTCTAAAAACAGTTACCAATTCTCCTTGCTGATATCCTTGTCCGGGATTGTTCACTACAATACCAGGATTAACTCCTATCATAGGATCAATTCGACCCCGTGGTTTAATAATCTCAAACTTACATCCTGATCCACCATTAGAACCAGTAACCGTAAGTACATCTCCCGCTATGTAATTCGTACCTCCGTTTCCTTCAGTAATGGTAACTTTAGAAACTATACCACCATCATAAGTAATGTTAGCTAAACATCCACTCCCTGTTCCCCCAGTTGTACTTTCATCACTATTAGTACCAGTATTACTGGGAGTTCCACCACCCGTATTATATCCTGATCCCCCATCAAGTATTTTAATATATAATTCTCCTTCTGTTGTACCCGTAGCACCACCATTAGTAACAGTAATATTCACAGTTAATCCATTACCTGGTCCAGCCGCAGTAGATGAAACTCCAATTGGTCGCACGGTTCCTGATCCCGTCACCCCAATATTATCTCCACTTATATAATAACTACCACCCTGCACATTTCCTCCACCTTCTTCATCACTAAAACCAAGAACCTTTCCTTCCTTACTATTATCAAATGCCTTCGGTTCCATTTTCTTATCCATTACATCCAATTCAGATTGAATATCTCCAATAAAAGCATTAACTCCATCAATAATATTACTTGTTGCTTGATCTATTGCTTGCTTGTTAGCACCCAAAGCTTGACCAATAATATTTTCCGCATAACAAATAGGAACCTTTGGATAAGTACGTACATCTCCATACTTAACATCTGATCCATCTCCTTCCACAAAAGAATCAAATGTTAATCCAGTATTTCCACTTGATTGGGAACCATCTCTTTCAAGAGGAAGAGTGGTTCCAGTCTTACCATTCTTATCTACGGTATAAACATTGTTTCTAAATCTAACCTTCTCCCCTTTGGTTACAGGCATATTAGGAATCCAATCTTTAACATTCATCAAATTACTCATAGGAGTAATAGGATTAAGTGCTTTCTGCTGTGCTTGTTGCATTAAAGAATCTATATTAAAAGATTGTCTCAAAATTCCCTGCAACATTCCTCCCATACCATTGGAGATATCACCAAAGGATTGAAGACTATTTTGATTCATTAAGTTCTTCATATCAGCAAACATTGCTCTCTTGGATGCTGGCATTGAAGATATAGCAGCAGATAATTCTGCATTTACTGTCTTATTAGTAAACTCCATCATCTTATTCATGATGGTTTTCATATATTTGGAATTCATCTGTGCTGCATCTTCAAGTAACTTCTCAATATCATCCATTCCTGCTCCTATGGATGCCATATCCGCATAATTTCCAAAAGATTCCATCACTTTATTAATTTTATTACTCACATTCTCAATATTCATCTGCATTCCCTTCGTAGCCGAAGCAACAGGATCTTGTACCTTAGTTACAGGAATCTTTTCTTGATACTTTTCTTCTCTTCTTACATCACTAACACTGGTCACATGAATTGCTTCACTCTCAAGGGTAGCACCTGGTTGTGCAGGACTAGTAGGAGATTCGGCTTGAGCAACTCTACTTTTTAAACCCTCAATAACATTATTTTTTACAAAACTATTAGCAAAATCTTCGATCTCTCCTGGATTAAACCCATCCGCCGCCCACTGACTTTTGAAACTCTCTACATTAGCCAGAGCATTTTGAATATCTTTTAACTCTCCTGGGGTACGAGGAAGATTAGTAGGTAAACCAAATTTATCTAACATTATCCCCCTCCCAAATCAAATTGATTAGCAAGATTTTGAAGTTTAGGAACCATAGTATTAGACATCTCTTTTAACCCACCCAACTTACTTAATACAGCCTTTTCAATATTTTGTTCCTTAGATGCAGGTTTAGTTATTGTCATATCACTTTCAGATACCTTATCTTCTGCTTCTAATTTTGGTTTTTCTGGTTCAGCATGTCCACTTATCCCAGAATAAGCAAGTCCACCAGTTAATTCTGTCTTGGTTTGAAGTTTAGTTTGAAGATTATTCCCCAACACTCCCATGATAACAGGTACTTGTTCTTGTCCTCCATCCATAAAGAATCCAAAGACAACATTCCCTTGTCGAAGAGCAGGGGTAGCGAATGCACCTGCTTGTCCACCTCCACTTGTAATAGGATACATTACCGTAGCCCAAGGAAGTTCTTCCGATTCAATAACCTCAGTTGCTCGATCATGAAGACCCATGATCCTTACTTTATATCGATATCCCCACCCAGGAACTGCTTCTTTATCCTCAAACTTTCCAGCATTAATGTTTTCTCTCCATGTAGAATCATCGGCAATCTGTCCCATCCACCAGTTGAAAGATTGCCCCAGTATACCAGAATTAAATAATGATCCTACTTCCATATCTTATTCGTCGTAGACTCTACACTCCAATGAATCGGGATGGTTATCACAATAAACTTCAAGATTCTTATCTTGATGTCGAGTATGCCAATCATTGATCTTGGCATCACTAGGATCTACCTCCTCGTCAGTATGATCATGAAATGCATCATTGTGCATCTGCAAATCTGCTTCACTATATTCTAACATACCATGATTAATATGCTCTTTATGATCCTTAGGATCTAGATAGACTTCGTGGTCTAAATCGTGTTTTGGAATTTCAGTAGTCATAAAATTAGTCCCTTACTTTTGTATTTATTATATACCACCGGGATCTATTCTGTAACGATCTGTTGTTTTATTTTGTATAATCTCAGATCCCGTAGCAGTTCTCTCAGCAGCAATACCTTTCCTACCCATAGAATCTCTCACTAAAGCCAATTTAGTATAAGTTTCCTTAGAAGAAACATAATGACATAGATCCGAAATAATATATTTTCCTCCACTATTTTTATTATCCCCCTCTTGTTTAGGATCTGCTTCTAACTTAGGAAAATCAACGAAGATAGCATCTCCTGCATGTAAAGAAAAATCTCCTGCTATTGTAATGGTAGTTGTCTGTCCAAACAATTGATTATATCTTTGAATAGACTGATTAAAAATATTTTCCAAATCAAAATTTTGTTCCTTAGAATTATCAATTTGTTGATCGGTTGTTCCTCCTGGTAAAGTTCCTGTATCCGTAATATTCCAAGTGGTTCTGGTAAAGGCTGCATTTAATTCTTTACTATCTAACTCCGAATTAGATTGCCAAAATTCTTTTCCAGCAAGAGAAAGATACTCTTGATTACCAGCAATATCATCTCCTAATTGAGCACCACTCAAATTAGCCGAAAGAATTTTCTCATTATACTCACAACTAAAAGGGTTAAAAGAGATACAACGAGTAGAATATGCACCCATCTGGTACTTACCCTGAACATTAACCGAACTATCCCTTACAAATTCTAATACTTTAAGATCATATCCCTTAGGGATCTTTTCACCCTCAGTGGACTCAGTATAAATGGCAGATTTTTTCTTTTTTTGCCCTAATAATTTATCCAAAGACTTGAAGTAATACCCTTTCGCTGTTTCATATAAAAGAAATCCTCCTGTATTACCAGGCTTATTTCCTTTGGGAGCGGCCTTCGTACCAAGATTATTCATTGACCAAAAAGGTTTCTTTCTATTACCAATAAAATTATAATTCTTTGCACCCGTCTCTTCAATATCTAATTTCTTTTCAGTCTTTAAATTCTCCTTTAAAATTTTCTCTATATGTTGAGATATCTTTCCTTGCATACATACCTCCACTCTACTATCACCCTTCTCATTAATTAAAAATTCTTTCGATACTAAATCCAATTGAGCAACCGACTTGGTTGATTCATCATCCAAATTAGTAATCTTATTAACATACATCTCAAGTGTTAATTGATTTCCTCTATTATCCATAAAACTAATATTAACCTTTTCCTCCCCAACAATAGGTAATCCATCTACTGCTGTAGTAGTATTCTTACAATTAGTACCTCTCTTTTGATTATTAGTAGTATCTCCTGCATCAGCATAAGTATAAGTTGCTCTCACAGTATTAGATAAAAGACTTTCATAATATAATAAGCGAATAAGTCCCCCTGTTAAATCAACAGTATTATTAGAATCCTTATTAGAAACCACCGCTATCTTCTGCACCTCAGCAGGTCCCGTCAATTTTTTAAGATTAACAGGCTTTTTATTTAATTCTTTGGCAGAAAATTCTCCTTCTTTATCAAATAGTGGTCCGGCGATGCCCATTTATACTTACCTTAGATAATACTATTTACACACCTTTATGTAATATTTCAAAAGGATCGACTCCTCCACTTCCCGAAGAAAATGGTGAGAAAGATGAGACCATTGCAGCAACATCCTCATTGTTACCCTGTGATGGAGGGGTAGATGAAGAGGGTACTTCAACAATAACAGTCTTCTGTCTCATCTCATCATAAGGAGCAAACTGAGAAATAGCCTCCATAACTCCTTGATATCCACTTGCTTCATTAATAGCAAGTAACATATTCCTAGCCGGACCAGCACTATCAGGATCAATAACCATCTCCCTACCTTTTAAGGCGGCTGTCATATCCATAGGAACTATTCCACCCTTATGAAATCCAGGCATCATTTGCCAATCCTCCATTCCTCCTTCAGCTCCTGCTTGTCCTTGATTAGCACCTGTTGCACTATCGGCTACAGCTCCTCCTACCATTGAACCAATAATACCACCAATCAATGCACCCACAATACGAGCACCAGGAATAGGAATCCACGACGTAGCAATAGCACCCCCAATAGCACCTCCCGCAAATCCCCCTCCGGTTTCAGCTATTGTTCCTACTAGTGCTTGGGTATCATTCTGACCCATTGCTTTCCTATCTGCATAATTCATCCCCGCAAATAGAAGGCCAGTAAGAGCATTTGCTTTGACAAATTTTCCTAATTGAGGTCTGAGTCCTTTAATCCCTCCTTTCAATCCCCCTGTCAGTCCCTTAACTCCTCTACCCCTACCTCTTATTAGAGGTCCTCCTCTCACTTTACCTTTAATTCTCCTCCTTCTTCCCTTCAAAAGAGGACTTCTCAATGCTCCCCTAATACCTCTACCGCTTCTTCCCGCAGATCTTATTGCTTTATCTGCTGCCCAGATTGCAATACCACCAGCCGCCAGTGCTGCTCCAAAATCTTGAATCGCCTCTCCTGCTGTTTTTTCATCAACGTTCCCTGTCCCTGCTCCCTTTCCTCCTCCAAATATCACGTCATATATCCATCCACCCAACAAATCACCTGCCACACCACCTGCTATGGCCCCAATAAGAGTTCCAATACCTGGAATAATACTTGCTATTCCACCTAATAATGCCGCACCTAATCCTGCACCTATTGCTTTAAATGCTGCTCTTCCTGGTGATTCTCCAAATAGAAAAACATTTATAGCAAAGTCCATTAAGGCACCAATCAGTGGGATCCTCCTAACAATAGGAGAAGCACTTGTCTTCCATGTTCCTTTTAATGCTTGAAGTCCTGGTTTAGCAGCAGCTCCAACACGAGGTCGTGCTCCCCCAAGTACAGGAGCTCGTCCACCACCTGTTACTGGCACTCTTCTTCCTAATCCAGCAGTTCCACCTCTTCCCGTAGTTACTGGAACTTTACCTTTGGTTAAGCGACTAACATCTTTAGCAGTAGGAGGTCCCCAGAATCCAGGGTTCCTTAGTCTTGCACCGGCTGCTCTGTTAAGACCCATATTAACACGAGCATTCACCATTGCAGCCATCAATGCTGCATTCAAAAGCATTACAAAAGTCTTAGATAATTTTTGAAATCCTTCCTGTCCAAACTTTCCTAATATACCTCCAACCAAATCCTCTGCTTTATCTGCCAACCAGAATGCTCCATCTACCAAAGTCGCAACAAAGTTAAGAAGTTTTCCACCCCAATCAATAATAAAATTCATTGCACCAAATACAAATGAAGCTACATGTTTCAATGCTGGTCCAAACTTAATCAATCTCATTATAATCATACCCCAGAAGAGAGTAACAAAGTAATTTGTTATCCTTGACCATAAACTCTTCGTTTGTCCAGGTAAGAATCTACCTAAACTTGGGAATTTGCTTTTACTTTTGGCTAAATCCTTTTCTTCTTGATTACGTCTTGCTTGTTCTTTTTGCCTTCGCTGTTTCTCTCTCATCTTATCTAATAAAAGAGATCCCTTTAAGAGAGTATCAATTTCAACTACACTAGTCTTAATTCTAAATGCCGTACCTTGTAAGGTTTCAGAACCACCTCCCTTACTCCCTGCCTTACTAATAAGTTGAGGAGAAGATGAAAAAGTCTGAGGAACCAACGGTGTAGTAGGTTGCACCTCTTGGGTTGGTGCTTCTTGTTCTCCTAAATCTCGACCACCCTCTCTCCTAAACATACGACGAGCCATCCTAGGACCATCCTGTTTCTTTCTACCACCTCCTAATAATGCTTTACCAACTCCTCCTACTAGTCCTAATAGTGCCATATCAAATCAACATCAGTCCTAGGGTTCTAATCTTAGACACATCGCGTGTCACTCCAACATCAAATGAAGGAACTTCATTACCAGATCCTCCTGAATCATTTACAGTGGATGGTTTACCACCAACTTGAGTTGCAGTTACTACCTCCACTGCATCCTTAGTTCTGTCTACTGTGGTTGAGACACCCTCTGATGATTTAGTTTCCTGCTCATCAGCTAAAATCAAATTTGTTTTATCCTCTTTTTTTTCTTCTTTTAATTTTGTTTTATCCTCTTTTTCTTCTTCTTTTAATTCTTCTTTTTGCGATTCACGACCTTTCATGATCGAATTGAAAAGATTCCATTCACTTCCCATTTGATCCATATCAGTCAATCCACCTGTTAACCAATCAAGGAAAGAAAAGAATGCCAAAGGACCACGATCTCCTTTCTCCCGCCATCTCTCCACCCCCTCATGTTTCCCCGATTCCTTAGTATCACCATCTATTTTCTTCATTTCCTTCAGAAGCTTGATCCTTTCTTTCCTCGCAAGAGCAGGATCTCGTGAAGATCCTATATACTTACCATCTTTATTAAAAATATTATACGTAGCTCCGGAGAAAAGAGTTGCGGGTGATGTTAATACGCGAGTATTAGTAGGATCATTCAACTCCCTCTCCGCCGCAGCCCATCCCCCTTGCTGCCACTCTCCCTCAGGATCATTATAACTATTGATTCCTTTCGTTACCTCTCCACCCTTGTTAAAGTATTGAACAAGACCACCACCAGCCATTTCCATCCATTTATCATGCGCTGTCATTCTCTTTTCCCCAAAGAGAATGTCCTTGAAAGCACCACCTCCTCCAAGACCAGGAAGTCCTCCTATCTTTTTACCTCCTCCCATTCCCCCAGAGAATGAAGGCTTATTATTTCCACCAGCAGCCGCATTCATACCTAAAAGAGTATCAGTACCATACTGTTGTACAGCCGCTTTGTTCATCACGACCTCACCAGGTGTAAGCATAGCGGGAACGGTATCACTATTACCTGAACCAGGAACTATACCACCTTCATTAAATCTTCTTGTCTTCCCAAACGCAGAGACAGCTTTCCTACCAAAACCCATCATACCCGCACCACCTAACAATGCTTTCGCTTTCAACGCTGCAATAGCAGCAAGCATTTTAGGAATCCATAATGCAATTGCCACAGTCATATTGGTGATCATTGCACCCAATCCAGTCATAAAGAGTAAGGCACCCGTCAACAATGCAGGCCAAAAATTCTTTATAAATCTACCAAAAGATGCAATCTTCTTTTGATTAGCAGGATCTGCGAACCATTTCAAGAAATTAAGAAGTATCTTCCCTAAAAATATTGTCTTTATAAAATTCCATATCCTTTCCCATATACTCATTACAGGTTTAAGTATTTTACTTCCTACTGCTTTTAAACCTTCAAATTTATCCTTTTTTCCTAAACCCTTTTCTCTCTTATCAAACTCCTCCTGCTCTGCCTTTACCCTTTTACCGGCAACACCTTCTTCCCCCGATTCTTGTCGTTGTATTAATGTATCTCTAATTGAATCAACACTTTCTGCTATCGATTGAAGAGTATCTAACAAAGTACTCTGACTACCTAATTTCTTATCTACATTATCCTTTCTTGTCTTTATAATATTTTTAATAAGACTAATCTTTCTCTCATTATTTCCCACTCTCTTATCAATATTCTGAGATATCTCTTGACTTGTTCCTTTTTTAAAAGCAGCACCACTAATGGTAGACCTCTTTGCCATGAAGTTACCTAACTTCTCTTTTTGTCTCTGAAAAAAAGAAGATCCTTGTATTAATTGTTGGCGTGACTCAGCCATACTTCGATTGTGCTTTCTGTTGTTTTTGTTCTTCCTCTTGAAGATGTTGTTGAAGAAGGGCCACATAGATGTCTCGTTCCCAAGGCATCATATTTTCAATCTCTGTTAAGCTATATTTATGGTACTGCATCAAGGCAAAATTTAAGCGATAATATGCCTCAAGACTCATATGAGTCATCGCTACGCGAAAAAAGACGCTAACCCCTCCAATACCACATCACTTTCAACTTTTGTCTTAGGATTTCTTATCTTAACAGTATGAGATAACCTTGGCATAGTCTCAAAGAAATTTTCAATATCTTTAAACTGAGAAGAATTCATCTGCTCTAAAAATTCATTCACTTCTTTCTTAGTACAATCAGCAGTTGCCCATACTTCCTCCTCATTATAAATTTTATCAATACAAGAACCAATTAAGGCAAATGATTGATCCATCTGATTAGTTTCTTTAAAGTCAAAATTATTTTTAATAAATTCATCCAATGAAGGATACTTCATCTCCATCATCAAATTATCATCAAGTTTAATTTGATTATTATGATCTTCATTCTTCTCTATCTCAATAGAATCTAAATTAATCTTAACTTTAACCTGAGTCTCTTCGTCATCAGGACAAATAACATTAACTTCTAACTCTTCTCCCACCGATTTACCCCTAATATGAAGAAAAAGATATTCAATATCAAAGGTAGGGAGTGCCTCTACTTTAATTCCTTTTGTTTGAATACAAGATTTAAGAACTGCTTTAATAGCAGTAGTAATCTGTTTGGTATCCTCACTTTCCAATGCAAGAACTAATAATTTCTCTTCCTTAACTAAAAAAGGTCTGTATTTAATAGTTTCGCCAGTGGAAGGTAACTCCAACTCATAGGTTGGTGTGGCAATCTTTGGTAAAGGCATAATGTCCTAATACAATTCAGTATACTTATTTATCAAGCAAAATTAGATAAAGTTCCTATCAAATCAGATGCTCCTTGTGGTAATGCTGCTCCTACCCTATCCATCACCGTCTTTCCAAAAGTATTTTGAGTTGCTTGATCTAGTATAGTCGATGGACGAGGTACAGGAGAAGATGCAGTTGGTGGAAAAGTATAATTAACAATGTACCTAATATATGTCATAGATACATTACACTTCAATAAATCAGAAGTATCATAGGAAACAGGAATTGAATTAATTTGTAATGGAAAACTATTAATAAATTTATATTGTAAAACTTTACCTTTATTATAATCCTTCTCAAATTTTGTAATAGATAATCCCTGAGGAGATATATATCCATTCTTTCCACTCTTCCCATCTCCACGCGGATATCTCATCCTATAAAAATAATTAGAAGCTGATTTTGTAGGAGGAAGATTTTCCACCAAATTTTCTGGAATTTCAGAAGCATTAGTAATATAATCTACCCAATACTCAAAAAATCTAATGGCAGTATAATCTCCTGCATCTACATAAAAAGTTAAATCAAGTCTATCATCAAATATTCTTCTATTTACATGCTTTTCCGTAACACCATGAAAGTTATTAGTAATATCAATGGTACTAAGTTGAGATCCTGGAAGAGATGCTTCTGAACATTGTAAATTTAACTTACCTTGTCTTCCTGTCTTTGTCCACCAATCCATTAAAGCACCAGGAGGGGGAGTAATACTAACTTCAAAATGAGAAGTTAAAGCAGGAGATAATAAGTTAGTTTTTATTTCAGAAATTGTTTTTGGAGTAGGCATTTATAAATATTTTATACCTTATATATTATGTATGGCCGAAAGTAAGAAAAGTTTATTTAAACCCACTAAACCTAAGAAATATAAAGGTAATCCAAACAATATTATCTGTCGTAGTTCTTGGGAAAGAAAGTTTTGTAATTACTGTGATATTAATGAGAGTATCGTAGAGTGGGGAAGTGAAGAGTTCTTTATACCCTACCGTGCTCCTGATGGTAAAGTTCGTCGTTACTTTCCAGACTTTATTATAAAGGTTAAAGAGAACTCAGGAGATCTTAAAACCTATGTGATTGAAGTTAAACCCAGAAAGCAAACACGACCACCTAAACCACGTAAAAAAGTAACTCAATCATATCTCTATGAATGTAAAACTTATGCAGTTAATCAAGCAAAGTGGGCTGCTGCATCGGAATGGTGTAAAGATCATAGAGTGGAATTCAAAATCATTACTGAAAGAGAACTAGGAATTCAATAATGGCACGAAAGACACTCCAGCAAAGAAGAGAAAGAGATCTACAAAGACAGAGGGAACAGTCAGAGACCTTTGGGTTTGAGGAAGAACTAGAAAAATCTCCTACTGCCAGAGTAGAGAGACTTAAAAGATTAGTTAAAGAAGCAAATACAACTGATCCAGAAGAAATAATGCTTATCATTATGGAAGTATTCAATCAAACTGTTACTCCCATACCAGATCCAGGAAATTTTTATACCTTTGTATACAATGCCAAGACTCCTAATGAAACCTATGATCAACATCCATTGATTGCATGTATGGAATTATTTCCTTGGGGATTCCGAGGATTAAACTTTCATTGGCAAAAATATAGGAATTATACATGGGATGAACTCGCCGGACAACTATACATAGTAGAAAATCAGGAGTTAGATGAGTTACTCTCACTACAATATGGAAAGTTCCTGCTAAATAATTAAATAAACAAATTATAAATGTCTGACAAAGTAATTGTAGGAGATAGTTATAAAGATCCTGATTTTGGAGACAATACAGGATATTTTACCATACCTGGTGATAAGACTAGTATTCCACCAGGATCGGGCAAGGATCAATACTGGACACAAGTAGATAAAAAAACAGGAAATATTCGGATTTGGCAGCATCAACCAGGAATAATTTTAGATAAAGATATTGGAACCTATAATCCTAAAACAGGGCAAATTACTTTTAATGATTCAATAGGTGGTGCTACTAACGCACAAAAAGCAATTTTTAGTAATCCACTCAATCTACAAACGGTAGAACAACAAGCAACCAGTACCGTTCAACAATCCCTACTAAAGGATGGGATAGAACCATCAGAAGCAGTAGCAAGGTCAGAAGAATTAGTAGGAACTAATTCAACCACCATCCTTGCTAATAGAACAGAATTAACCGGCGTAATTAATGAAGCCGTCAATGGAAATATTGATTCCCGCTTAGGAACCAGAGAAGAGAAAGGATCTTTTGGAACCCATACATATCCAGAAGAACTAGCAGAAATGCATCAAGATATGATCAAATTTAGTGTTCTCAAATATGTCCCCAACAAACTAAAAGCAAGTACTTCAGGTAATTTTGAATTCTTTGAAGAAAATAATCGGGGAGGGGCTGCTGGTTGGAAAGATAGAGACATTCTTGGTAATGTTTATATGCCTATTCCCGGTGGAATCAGAGAAGATAGTACGGTAGACTGGGGTGAAAGTAGAATGAATCCAGTTGAAGCAGCATTTGCTAATATTGGATTAAAGTTCTTAACGGGACAGGATGCTGCGGGAGAAGTTGGTAAAATAGGAGAAACAATTAAAAAAAGACAAGCAGAAGTAGGTGGTGGATTAGCAATTGCACTTACACAAGCAGCAGTAGGGGGAACAGGGAATCTTCTCTCTCGCCAAACTGGTGCTATTATGAATCCTAATATGGAATTATTATTTAAAAGTCCCCAGTTAAGACCATTTCAATTTAGTTTCCAACTCACCCCAAGAAGTCAAACGGAATCTGCATCCGTGATGAAAATTATAAGACTCTTTAAACAAGCAATGGCACCTATCCGATCCGATAGTATGTTATTTCTTAAATCTCCACATACTTTCCGCATCCAATACCTACATTCAGGTCATAAAAATCATCCCTATATAGGTGGAATTAAAGAATGTGCATTACTCTCATGTGGTGTTAACTATGCTCCAGACCAAAACTATTCCACTTATCAAGATGGTGTAATGACTGCATATCAACTGGATCTACAATTTAAAGAACTTGAACCAATATATAATGATGATTATGGTAATAGTAGAGATCTACCACCAAATCTAGATTGGGGTATAGTTCCAGTAGACGTTCAAAATCTATCCGATCAACAAAGAAATGAAACTGCTACATCAAGTACATTTACAACTAATTCTACAGAACTAGGACTAGGAGCGAATGATTTATCAGGCTCATCATCTAACATAGGATAGTAAATAACCTCATGTCAAATTACTTCAACTACATACCAGACTTTGCATATCCTAGCAGACTTCCTGATGCTAAGATATCAGATTATATTACTGTTAAAAATCTTTTTAAAAGAGGAAAACTTAGAGAAGATATTTACCAAAATATTGCTTTCTTTACCAAATACGAAATTATAGGTAATGATAGACCAGACAATGTAGCTGCCGAAGTTTATGGTGATTCGGATTTAGATTGGGTAGTCCTTCTTTCAAATAATATTGTTAATGTTCAAAGTGAATGGCCATTATTACAGAATGATTTTGATAGATTCATGTTGGATAAGTATGGAACATATGAAAAAATGAATGATACACATCATTATGAAACCAAAGAAGTAAAAAATACAGTAGGGGCAGTAATAGTTCCAGAAGGAGTACAAGTACCCTCCGATTATTCTGTCACCTATTATGATTGGTATCAATCTGGTGAAGTAACACGCTCAGATATTACTACTGAAGTCACTAACTATGACTATGAAATAAAAAAAGAAGATGCTAAAAGAAATATATACTTACTTAAAAATAGTTACTTACATATTATTATAGATGATCTACAAGAAATGATGACATATAAAAAAGGTTCCACTCAATATGTGAATGAAACCCTTAAAGCAGCAGAAAATATTAAAATTTATTCTTAGTTATTCCTCAGCAAGTTTCTGAAAATAACTTAGTGCATCATCCTCATCCGAACTAGCAGATGCTACGGGTGCTGACTTACTTGTTTTAAAGTCAGGAGTAAATGATCCACGACCTTCACTTTCGTCTTCTAATTCTTCATCGAATACACGACGAGTAGGTTGCTTATGTCCTAGAACATAATCAAGACGCTTCTTCAAATCCTCATAGGACTTGAACTGATCAGCAGCAGTTACAGCAGCAAGAGAATACTGCTTCTTCCACAATGCTTCTAATGCATCATCATCTTCAAGAAGAGGAGATACTACATCGAACTCTGACTTATCATAGTTCCAGTAACCATCCTTCTTAACGATCTTCAACTTGAAGTTTGCACCTTGCCAGAAATCAAAAGGATTGATTGGAGTTTCATCCTCAAACTCTGGTTGCATTGCTTCCATAACCTTATCAAAGATCTTCTTACCAAACTTGTAGAGAAATACTCCACCCTCATTCTGAGGATTGGTAGGATCTTTTACAACATAGATGTTTGCATAGTAAGAAAGCTTACGCTTCTGCTTACGAACAACATCCTTATCAGATTCATTACCACTGTTCCAGAGTTCACGATTGTGCTCTGATACAGGATCTTTACCACCAGTTGTGGTTAAAGAATTTTCAATGTACCAACCACCAGGTCCTTGGAATGCATGGGAATACATCTTTGCCCATGGAATATCTTCACCTTCTGGTGCTGGTAAGAAACGGATAACAGCAAAACCATTACCTGTCTTATCTACTTCTGGTTTCCAAAGACGATCATCGCCTGAACCACCAGTAGTATTCATCTTCTCCACTTCTTTAACTAGTTTTTGAGTCAAAGATCCTAGAGAGGACTGCTTTTTTAAGTCTTTAAATGACATTAGATTACCTCGTATTTGTTGAGATTTGGCTTGTGTGTACCTTTATATTATAAAAGAATTAGATTCCTTTGTCAATCTGCTGTTTCATCATCCCCACTGCTTGACCCATTTGGTTAAACAAAGTATTCATATCCACATTCTGTGGAAGACCAAACATAGAAGCAGATTCTGTAATGCGTTTCTTCATTTCCTTTGCTTGAGGATCCTCGGATAAACTCAAACGAGTATACATAACCTTCTGTTTTTCAAGAAGTCTTTCAAGAATCTCAACATGGTATTGTTGATCTTCCTTAGACATGGTAGGAAATTTAAATACATTACCATAAATCTCCTCTTGGAGTTCACTAATTTCCGCCATCTCTGCACGGACTACATCAGATTGGAAAAAACTCATAGGACAGTTTCCTTTAGAATCTTTTTATAACGTGGTACATCTATATTTAGGAAAGGAGTATACTTTTTTATCTTAAGACTGACGGTTTCCCATACAGGATCATCAAGTCTCTCATCAAAGTCTTTCCTATACTCAAATATTCTATCACATATTACCAGAGTTTCAAGTGAGGTTTTCTTCCCCAAATAACTCTTCAAAATAGGGGGATGCCCATTAGAACAATCAAATATATCATCTACTTTATTATTATCAAATAAATTATTGACTTCCTCCTTAAAAATATAAGAAAGTGATTGAGTTTTCTTTTTCCATTCCTGATATCTTCCCTCACCTTCCTTTATCATCTCCCCAATCCACATAGTTCCGGGATCAGTAGAGTAGATAAAATTTGATACAAAAAAATCTACTATTTCCTTATCATCTTTCTGTCGTGCAAATTTCTCAAACCAAAATCTATCCTTCCTCTTATAGAAGGCTTGATTAGTTGCTCTAGTTTTACCACGATACTTATGATAATCATAATGATCCTTAGTAAAGTGATTCTTTAAAGCCAAATAACAACGGTAAGCATCAGCTGGCATCATTTTCTACAATATTAAATGCCAAAGTAATTCTTTCTTTATTAGCACTCTGTGGTTCTACATGATGTAAAGTACTTGATGGGAACATCACCATCGTTCCATCCTCACCTTCATATGCACAATTATATTGATCAAATATAGTAGGGTGCTTATGATTCTTATAATATATCACACCTGAAAGCATTCCTGCATGGTTGTGTGTAGGATTATCATCTCCTTGATATGCAAAGTTAGTCCAGATATCATACCCATCAAAGTGACCATCCCACTTTCTTAATTTAAAATCTCTATTACTCTTACCCATCCCCCAATACTTTGCAGTCAATCTGAGTACCCATGCTAACCAGAAAGAACTGTCAACTAAATGAGGAGAGATAGAACACTGATATGAATTATGCTTCTTACCATCAATAGAAAGATACCCTACATTCTCATGGGCTTTCAGTGCTGCTAATGGACTATTCTTAAACTTCTTACTTTCATTTACCCAACCACCAATCTCTTTCATGATCTGTGAAGGAATCTTCACCATCATTACTGGACACGTAGTGCCTGGTGAAAGTTTATGCATTGCTAAGGAGTCATCTTGATTATTCATGCCAAAAGGTAATAAGGGTAAAAAATTACGGGGATATTTTTTCGACTTTTTTAGAAAAAAAAGTCGAATTTCCCTCAGAGAGGAAGCTTTGCACGAGAAGTCTTCTTCATAAAGTTTAACTGCTGTGCATCATACTTAATCTTTTCTTTCAATGGTTTAGATATAAGTTTAGGAACCGATTCTACATCAATATTATTTTTCTCACAAAAAAATACAATAGCATCAATATAATTCATGTCGGCATTATTTAAAACAAGACTTTCAATTTCCTCAGCAAAACGAGTAGCACAAAAGAACTTGCTCTCCATTACTTTTTCTAATTCATTCTTCGGCATTCTCTGTCCTAGTATTGTTAGATACAAATTCTTTAATATACCTCACTAATAATTTAATATAATCCCCTTTATTCCTTTTGTCAAATACTTTTACTTCCCCACCAGGTGTTACCATGATGGTGATTAATTTCTTGACAGGGATCTCAGTTAGTTCATAATAAGCAGCAGCATAGAAAGTCTCCTGTACGAAATAGTTTTCCAACCACTTCTCAGGTTTTATCTTCTCAGATGTTTTGAAATCTATTACCGCTAACTCTCCTTCATACTCCGCGATACAATCAACTCTACCAGCAAGACCTAGGTATTCTGAGTATAAAGTTCTTTCTATAGCGTGTATGTTATTTATCTTATCCAGATATGGAGTAGCATGATGGAACATAAACTTAGTAGCAGGAAGGTAATCCTCCCACACCAAATCTCTATTCTCCAAATATGCTTGAGCAGCTTCGTGAAAATCTGTGCCACGGGCAGTTGCTTTTCGGGTAATGGCATTTGCTTTTTCTTCTCCGATTCTCTTCCTCCACTCCACAAAAATCTGTCGATTATAGAAGGAAGTTACAGAAGTAATAGATGGAACCCACTGTCCATCAGGAAGTTCATAGAGTCTACATCCAGGAGTATCTTTCTTTTTTAATTCAAGATCACCTAAGTAATTACAATGTTCAAATTTCATCTTAATCCATAAAAGATACTAGAGTTAATCTTGAATTTTCTAGAGAAGTTCCAAAAAAATTTTGTGCTCTATGAAAATTAGCAGCAGGAAATACCACAAATCTATTAAATTTATTAGCAACGATGATATTTGGTTTATAAAATGAATTTACTTCCTTTCTTATTCTACCATATTCATCCCTCTTTATCAAGTTAGAAGGATCCTTATGAAATAAATCTCTACTCTTTATTACTTTAGGATTAGCAGCATCAAGATTACCTAAACCCCTAACCTGATCACTATCACATATCTCAGTTCCAGAATTTAAAGGAGAATCTAAAGACAAATAAATTATACAAATATAAGTACTCTCACTATCCTCATGAAATATACCCTCATCATACTCCTGCTGAATGGATTGAAAAGATGAACTATAAAATTTTAAAGAAGAATTTTTTGTAATATGCTGAACATATGACAAAATCTCATCGTTAACTTCCTTAGGAACATGATCACATCTAAGGCCAGGATAATTATCTGCCCCTACATATTTTCCTTTAAAAGCTATACTTCTGACCTTATGAGGATGACTAAAAAAATTATCACAAATATGAATCATATTTTATAACACTCTTTATAAATTCAATTCCAATAAGTAATTACAATGCTGGAACATAATTAAAATTAACTACCACTCTTCTTTTTTCATCAGTACAAGTTACTCCTGCATGTTCTACATCAGAATCAAAAATAACTATTCTGTTAGCTACACTCTTTACTCTACCACCTTTCTTGAATTTTGTCCATCCATTATTAGTATTCATATAAAAAATAGCAGTCTTCCCTACGGGTAAACCAGGAAGGTCGATATGCCAAGTAGATTTCTTATGCGAAGAAGTTCTGTGATTAAGATTAGCTTTAATTCTATATAATTCCTTTATCCCTAACTTATACAAAATATTCTCACAAATATCAAAGAAATTACTAGCAACCCCCGAATTAAGATGGTAGAAACCATGAATAAATTGGTACCCTCCATCATCAGAGATAACAATTTGATCCTGGAAGTACCAAGGAAAATCATTCCCCATTATAATAGATTCCAGTTGGTTAAATTGATCCTCTTCTAAAAAATTATCAATTACTTTCATTCATTACAAATTTAATTCCATCTTAGCAAGAATGTATTCCTTACAGAGTCCGGAACGAACTATATCTTCTACTCCAAATTCAATCAGATCAACTGATGGCATCAATCTAAGTACTCTCATGAAATCTACTACCCCATTCCTTTCATTCTGTTTTACCAAATCAGATTGAGTAGCATCACCACAGAACATAATCTTAGAATCTTCACCGATCCTTGTCATTATACTATCAAGTTCATGGAAATTTAAATTCTGATACTCATCTACAATAACAATGGTTCTATCAAAAGTAGTTCCACGTATGAATGAAGTGCTCCAAAAGTCAATAGTTCCTTGTGCTTTCAAATTAGCATAAAGCATTTGGAAATCTGCCTCTGTTGGCATCTCAAACATATATTTCACCATATGTTTGTAAGGGATTTGATAAAGTGAGGACTTGTCTTCATGATCACCAGGAAGAAAACCAATTTCACGGGTAGCAACGAGAGACCTAACAATATAAATTTTTTCGTAGGGAGTTGTTTCATCTAAAACTTCTTTGAGGGCGTTGTAAAGTGTAATGAAAGTCTTACCTGTACCAGCACAACCAAATGCACACAAATTTTTATCCTCTGCGTATGCATTGAATAAAGATTGCTGATTCTGAGTGAGAGGCTCAATGTCTCTCATGAGGTCAGTATTAATTGGTTTCTTTCTTTTCATTTGCTTTGCCGTCATCCCGACACCAATTGGGTCTGTTGTCTTCTTTTTACGTGGCATACTATTCAGTTGGTTCCATGACAGATTGAGTGGAAGATTCGTAAGATCCTTTACGTGCTAATCTTCCAGAAATACCACCCGCTTTTTCAGCATTCTTAAGAACTTCACCCCATCCAGGATTTCTATTGACAAGTTTATCTCTCCACTCACCAACCTCAACTCCTAATGCTGGCATTTTAGAAGGGTCAGAAAAATCTCTTTCCCATGTAGGATTATCTTCTTTCCACTGCTCCCACACATGAACACTCATTACTACTTCTTTTTGTTCACCAGTTTCTTTATTAATAACAGGGTATGTTGCCATATCAATACAATAAGGTTTACGATTATTTATGAAACCCAGTCAAGGGCTTGGGAAACAATAGGAAATTGTTCCATGAAGACCTTCCGCACATTCTTTACAAGGTCCATATGTTCTTTTTGTGTGCCATGTGCAGAACGCAAATTAATATAATGTATCCATGACCGTACCGAACCCGTCATATACAATCTAGTAGGGGTGGCAAGAGGCAATACAAATCTTGCACACTCCTTTGCTATACCAGCATGAAGCATACTCTTATAGAGATCTATACCTGCATCAAAATGTTTTCGCATTTCACTATTAAATCTCTCCACCACTGCTGGATCTACATCATCAACACTATTCTGTCTGTTCTTTAAATCTTGACTACGCAACTCAGGTAACGGTATATCCTCTCTAATATGAGAGACATCCTGATACCGTTGAGAGAACTCTTGGTATGTAAATGATCTATGTCGGAGTATCTGTGCTGCCAGTCCCCTAGTAGTATTAATCTCTACGGTCATGTGTGCTTGCTCAAAGACACTCCAATGCCCATGCTTAATGCAATAGGATAAAAGACCAGCAACCTTAGGATTATCTTGGTTATCGGGGTTACTCACACGAGCAACATACCCCATAGTTTTTTCAGCATCAGGGGTTACACTTACAAGTTTAATCTGCGTATCCGTCGTCGTCATCAAAGACCTCATCGTAATCGGTAATTTTTCCAGCAAATGCTTTTGAATTTTGGTAAGCATCTACATCAGAATATACTTCTGATTCTAGTGCATCAACCAAAGACTTAAGATTTCTTACAATTAATTTAAGTCTTTCTCTGGAAGGATCCATGGCTTTATTTTTATTTAGATATTATACGCATAAAAAAAGAAGGGGTCAAGCCCCTCCGTTATTTCTTAGTCCAAGTAAGACTTAATTCACCTTGCACACACAGTCTTAGACTCTGTATGCTTAATGCCTCTGTAAGTAAGTTCAGAGACCTGCTTGTGACAAGATTGCTTGTCGTTGGTGTCATAGGTGACACCTCTGTAAGTGACTTTCGCCATGATTTTACTCCTAAAGTAGTTGGATTTTAAGGCCCCGTTCCTTTAGTCGTTTGCGTCCTCGAAAGGATGAACGTACCCGTTCCGCGACTTACTTGCGTCCCTAATGGGATGAACGTATGGATATGCTAACATATCTGTATTATATATGCAAGCTTGTAGTCGTTGTTACCCTTTTGTATCAATGTGATACCGTTTATTCATGATAAGTGACATCCTCACCCACTGTATTGGGACATAATAAAGATGAAGCTAACTCTCTTGCATGAGGATTAGCATCACATAATTTCTTCATCCAGATTCTTTCTTCTAAAGAAACTGGTACACCATCATCTGTTATCATTCTACAACAGATATCAGTGAGTTCTAACCTATACTTAGTACTTAACATAGTCCAAAACCATAGTCGGTAAGTGTCTCTAAAATGCATTTATAACCAAGGGAAGAAGGTAATGTTCTGCCTGTTGAATTGCTCTCTGCAATGACTCCACCGTGTCACCAGGAAGAATAGGAACGGGTTGCTGTTTAATGATAGCCCCAGAGTCTAGCTCTGCTGTTACAAAATGAACAGTAGCACCCGTCTCCCTTTCACCTGCTTTCATTGCCTGTTCAATAGCATGTAACCCCTTATACTTAGGTAATAAAGAGGGATGAAGATTAATAAGTCTTCCCGCAAATGCTTCACAAAACTTTTGGGAAACTACTCTCATCCATCCTGCCATCACTATAAGATCTACATTATAAGCATTAAAAAGAGTTATAATATCATCTTCATCCTTACTGGCAATACGAATTGAATTTATTCCTAACCTTTGTGCTCTCTTCTGAGCACCACATTTCTTCTTATTATACACCATAAGAACAACCTCATGGTCAGGACAGGAGTGGACAATGTTCTCGAAGTTAGTTCCTTCACCCGAACACATAACTCCTATTCTCATTTCGGTAACACCCCACCTTCATAGAGGTCTTTAATAGGAAATGTAATCATCTTCTCCCAAGGAGAATAATTATCAAAGAGAACAGCAGCACGATCACCACTTATTCTCTGAACGAATCCAACATATCCCCAATAGATTGAAGAAGTATTTTTAATGGTTACTGTGGTTCCTGGTAAAATCATTGACTCCAATCCTCATAGGGTGGTTCTTCTTCCCCAACACGATACTTAAATTGATCAGTGTCAAAGTATGAAGGTGGTAAAGGTTTCACATCATCATATGCTCCTGCTAATCTCTTCTTATGTTCTCTCTCATCCAACACTTCATTAATAAGGATCTTCATCTCCTTTGCATATTGAGGAGTGAATAACCTACGAGGTCTAACCTCCATAGATTTATGTTGGACTGGTTCCTTTGGTCCTTTGTAATTAGGATCAACCACCCCACCCATTCCCTGAGTGTCTATGTAAGATCCTGGTACTGGTTTATTTAAGTTCTCTGCCATCTTTATCCACCAATCCCATTTTTTTAACTTGATGTAAATTAGATTTCTTCTGCTGTTTCTTAATCTTCTTATATTCTTTAAGCAACCTTTCTACTTCGGCATTAGATATATTAACTTTTAATTCCTTTTCTTCATCCTTTTCAACAAAACCTAGGCCACTTTTCTCAGAATCTTCTTTCTGATCTACGTAATCATTAATACCTTCCTGTATTTCAGCACGAATAAGCTCATTTATTTGAGCTCTAAGTAAATCATCTTCGTTCATCCTTTTCTCCTCTTCTTTTTTTCTGGTTGTTTGTATCCCCATTGACTAGGATTAATTGTTCCATGCCCATAATCAATCTTTTGAACTGCACCTTTCCCATATTTATCATAATAAAGATCAAAAACATTTACCATTTTACCTGAACGGGTAACATCTAAACGTGTTTCCCCATCCACCATATAGGTAATATTAAAAGCATCCGAAGGAAGTTTTCTATCATCTGCTTTATCTTTGGTAGTTTTCTCTAAAAGAATTTCGCAAGAGTAATCGGAAGGATTAATCTTGCTTTTTTCTTCTTCCTGCTTTTTCTCCGTCACCTCTTCTCCCCTTTTAACCGTCTTACCACCCACATTAATTCCCATAATTACTCACTCCATGTCATCTTAGGATAGGATTGTTTAACCACACCCCACGTTATCTTATATTGACTTTCCAAGTCTTTATCTTTTACTAAACAAAGAAGTTCTGCTTCTCTAGGATGCAACCCACGTAGAAGATTAATAAACATCATTTCTCTACGAGTTTGTGTAAGTGTATCATTACCTCCTTTGATATAATGATAAAGATTCTTCCACTCTCGACGTAAAGAAGTCCTTCCCCTCCCATCTAAGTCCTGTCCTGTCGCTGATTGCCCTCCTGCTGCCTCTCTACGGAGATTTTCGGATAAACTACCAGCATATGCTGTTTGTTCCTCTGGCTCGGCATAGGGGACTTCTCCGGGTGGTAAGAGACTTACAAGACCAGGATCAAAATTCCATTTCAAAACAGACTTCAAAGCATCATGCTCATAAGTTGTTAAAACCTGAACCTTCTTGGCATTAGACTTCTGCTTACTCACTAGATCCAATATCTCAAATATAAAAGGATTAGTAGGAAGGCTATTTACTGCTGGTACTGGTGTAGGAAGACCTGCTTTAAGAGTTCTACTCTTTCTAGTCGTCGTCTTCTTCTTCGGTGTTGTTGTCATAATTGTTTTCAAATCGAACTGCTACAATTTCATCAGGAACAAGTTGTCCATTCTCATCAAACATTTCTGGATGAGTATACACTATTTGGGGTGTAGTTTCGTAAGAATGTTGTCTTGCCATCCATCCTATCATACCTCCTACTAATAATGCAAGAAATGAAACTACGGTTGTCAAAGTTAATGTTACTATGGTCGTTTCCATG